>Ga0210405_10000277_pt1 | contig 71552 bp, 60 predicted proteins | sample IncBWH11MmetaG_FD_155492 | JGI IMG/M metagenome (GOLD analysis project Ga0210405, IMG submission 155492) | Forest soil microbial communities from Barre Woods Harvard Forest LTER site, Petersham, Massachusetts, United States - Inc-BW-H-11-M | ecosystem: Environmental > Terrestrial > Soil >... | reverse complement strand
CGATTAGTCTGCCGGGCACATAGATGATTCCGAAAAAGCCGGTCACCGCGTTCACGAGGTACAGCATGCCTGCGATCCGCGCTGTCTTTTTGGTTGAGTTCATGGCTTCTCTCCTTTGCCGGGTGCCGGGTGCCCCATCCTTGCGAGTTTGAATTATGCAAGGGTGGGTCCTTGGGTTTTCCGTTCCTTCCTCCTCACTTCCTGATTACTGATCGCTGATTACCGCTTGCCTTTCGTTCGAATACCCAGTCCTATTACCACTTTTTGTCCAACCAGTTACTTGTCGATACCATTTACTTTTGCTATACTTTCTCCGTGATTCGCAAGTGCTTTGGACATCCCACCAAGGACGTCCGCCCTGAGCCTGTCGAAGGGCTCTTCTCTTACTTCCTCTCTTTCTTTTGGGGACGCCGTGCCCTCTCCACCGATCCCCAGGCCCCCGACGGGAATTTCGTAGCCTCCATCCTCAGCAACGACGATGACCAACCCACACCATGCTCGCCCCACCGCTAAAGTCTTGCGGCCAAAGACATTTCGGAATGAATTTTCTCCCCTGCCCGCCGCCTCAGCGAGTCTCTGCGTCCTCAGCGCCTCTGCGTTAGACTTTCGCTTTGTCCGCTTTTCACTGTCGGCTGTAGACTGTCGACTGTCGGCTAGTTCTTCTCCCCGCTGTTCACTCGCTCTTGTCACCAACTTCTCCCATTCGTCTCTCCGTGTTTTCAGACACTTGCGCACTCTTTCATTTTTTGGATCACAGCTATCCAGCGTCCTTTCCGCAGTTTGCGCACTCTTTCGCAAAAAACCGGGGGTACACCCCTACGTGGTCATACCACGGCTCTCCACTGTCGACTGCAGACTGTCGGCTGTCGGCCAGTCTCGGGCCACTTCTTCCATCTCCTTTATTTCCCCTGCATACGAACACCAGCCTCGTATCCCTTTTGTTTCCCCTACATACGCAAAAATAGGGGGAGTGTACCCCACCCAAAAATGTCGGCGCGCCGACATTTTTGATTTTTCCCCTTATATTTCGCACTTTCTTGCTCTGAGCGTATGCGAAGAGCTTGCCCTAGCTCCTCTCCGTCGACCCATTTTCTATTTTCTCTTTTCCATTTTCGATTCTCTCCGCCCCACTTTTTCCTCCCCTTTTCCTCAGCCCACCCAAATTCACCCCCAAACTCCCGCGCATTTCCCAGTACACTTCGCTGACAGGGCCTATATCTCCGTGAACGCATGCCGCATAGCCGTCGGGAGCACCCGGCGGCCCAAACTTCAGGCGGTTCAGGAAGCTACCGCCAGCTTCGCCGCCAAGCTCTCTCCGGACGCCCCCCTAGAAATTCAGGGCCACGAAGTCGAAAGCGGCGTCAGTCACACGCCCTCTTCCCGCGAAGAACTGATGCAAGGTGCCCGTCAGCGGGCCGAAGCCCTGCACAAAATGCTCGCCGACTCCGGCCGGCGCTCCGACTATTGCGTCGGCCTCGAGGGTGGCCTTGACGTCGCCATCGAAAATGATACCCGCCGAGTCTTTCTCGAAAGCTGGGCGTACGTCACCGACGGCGTGCGCGGGCACTTCGGCTGCTCGGGCAGCATCGAAATCCCGGACCTTCTGGCCGAAGAAGTTTTGTCGCGCGGCACGGAGCTTTCGATAGCGATCGATCTCTACGCTGGAGCGGTAGGCATTCGCGACGGCCAGGGGGCTTGGGGCGTGCTGAGCGACAATCTCGTCACGCGGCAGGAGTCCTTCCGGCTGGCAGTGGTCGCGGCCTTCGCGCCGTTCTACAATGTCAGGATGTACCGGCCAGCAGCCCAGGCTGCGGGATAGCAGTTGTAGTGGCCGGTCTTTAGACCGGTCAGGGTAGCCGGGCCACCTGAAAGTGGCCGCTACGCAGGTCGTTCAAGGAGACGTTGCGTGGACATAGTCAAGGGCAACATGGGTTGGATCGAAGTCGTCGTCGGGCCGATGTTTTCCGGCAAGAGCGAAGAGCTGATCCGCCGTCTCCGGCGCGCGGAGATCGCCCGGCAGCGCGTGCAGATTTTCAAGCCGTCCATCGATTCGCGCTACGCCGCCAACGAAATTGTTTCGCATAACGGCCTGGGCATTCCCTCCGACAACGTCACCAAAGCCTCCGAAATCATCGAGAAGATGCAGCCGCGAACGGAAGTGGTCGGCATCGACGAAGCGCAATTTCTCGGCGATGAAGTGGTGGATGTTTGTACCAAGCTGGCCAACCTGGGCAAGCGTGTGATCGTCGCGGGCCTCGATACCGATTTTCGCGGCCGTCCGTTTGAACCGATGCCGCGCTTGCTCGCCATTGCAGAAGAGATCACCAAGCTGCTCGCGATTTGCGTGCGCTGCGGAAATCCCGCGGTCCATACGCAGCGGCTGGTCGATAGCGAAGAACTCATCGTCGTCGGCGCCGGCAGCGCCTATGAAGCCCGCTGCCGCCGCTGCTTCGAGCCCAATCCCGCGCTCGCCGCGCGCGAAGCCGGCCCTCTACTTCTTCGCAACCGCGCCGCAAATGCCGGCGGCAAGTAAGACGCGCTTCCGTTACTCTAGGGTGTCATTGCCCTAATACCTGCCGACCTGAAGGTCGGCCACTACACGAGCCCGGCACATATCATGCGCATTGAATCAAAAGCTCCCACACGAGTCGACCTCGCCGGCGGCACCCTCGATATCTGGCCGCTTTATCTCTTCCATCCCGGCGCACTCACGCTCAACGCCGCAATTTCACGCTACGCCAGCTGCACCGTCGAAACGCATCCCGCTGGCGACCAGCGCATCAAGCTAGTTTCGCTGGACACCAGCCGCTCCGAATCTTTCCCCTCATTCGCTGCGCTCGTCCGCGCCAAGCACTACCGTCTTCCGCTGCTCGCCGAAATCGTGAAGTTCTTCCGCCCCGAAGGCGGCTTCACACTCACCACCAATTCCGAAGCTCCCGCGGGCGCAGGTATCGGCGGCTCCAGCGCCATGGCCGTGGCTATCTGCGCAACCCTCGATCGTTTCACCGGAGCAGGGAAGAGCACGGTGGATTGGATCCACATCAGCCGCGACGCCGAAGGCGTCGTGATTCGCGTGCCCACCGGAACGCAGGACCACTACCCGCCCGCATTTGGGGGCGCCGCTGCGATTGAGCTGCTTCCCGGAGGGGAACGCCGCATCGAACTGCGCTTGAACCTGGACGAATTGGAACGCCGCCTCGTGGTCTGCTACACAGGCAAGCCGCGCCAGTCGGGCATCAACAACTGGGAAGTGTTCAAGGCGCACATCGACGGGAAAAAATCGGTGCAGAACAATATCGAGCACATTTCCCAGATCGCCCAGAAAATGCGCGTGGCCCTCGAAAGCGGCGACTGGAAAGAGACTGGCCGGCTGATGCACTCGGAGTGGGCATTCCGCCGGCGCAACCTGCCGACCATCTCGACAAAAACGATCGACGCCATTATTAATGGTGCAAGGCGCAAAGGCGCGCTGGCCGGAAAAGTCTGCGGAGCCGGCGGCGGAGGTTGCGTGGTGCTGCTGATCGAGCCGGATGCGCGCGAACGCGTGGAAAGAGCTGTCGTCGAGTACGGCGGCGAGTTACTGCCGATGCGGATCGACCGCCAGGGCGTTACCGTGGTCTCCCAATAAATTTGACCCGCACCACTACTCAAGCCGCTCGCCGCATCATAAAATAGCGAGGGCCCCGGGGCTAGGGTGTTGCGCGGTTCGCTATGTCCAATTGGCTTCCCATTTCGTTGCTGCTCTTCTCGTTCGCCGCCGCGGACTTGCCGAAGCTTCCGCTGTTGCCGGCCTCGGAGCGAAACTCTTCGGGGACTTTCAGCTCGGGCGAAAGCATTGCGATCTTGCCATTCCTGTTTGCTGACCGTGACGCCCAATCCGGCAATCCGCAACAACCGGCCGCGTCGAAGAATTCCAATCTGACGGAACCCTCCAAGCTGGCTCTGATCCGTTACGTTTCCGGCGAATTCGCAAAGGTGCGCAAGCCCATCCCCGGCGGGAAAGAGGGCTTCACCCTGTACACCGATAAGCCGCTCAACCAGGAATATCTCGATCGAGTCGTTTCCACGCACGGCGCGGCCATCAACACCGGCGACAACGCCCAAGTTACCAAACTCGAGTTTCGCGAGCACACCATCATCGTGGACGTCAACGGCGGCGGGCGCCCCAAGCGGAATTGGCGCGATCATATCCAGTTTGGTATGGGCGGGCCCTCCCAGGTGCCGCAATCCACAACCACGACGACGCAGGAGCAGGGCCCCGCGGGTTTTCAGCCCGGCGCCGGCGGCACGCTGTACATTCAATTCCCGAAAAATATTCCCGATCTTTCACCGGACGACCTGAAAAATATTCTTTCTCCCTTCCTCGATTTCGCCAAAGCGCGCTCTGCCGCAGTGCACTGGATTGACACGCTGCCGCCAGAAACAAAGAAGGCCATCACGGAACGCCATGCGATATTGGGAATGGACAAGGAAGAAGTAGTTGCGGCCATGGGGAAACCCGACCGCAAAGTCCGCGAACGCGATGCGGAAGGCTACGACACCGAAGACTGGATATACGGGCACCCGCCGGACAAGACAGTGTTTGTGCATTTTCGCGGTGACAAAGTAAGCTCCATCAAGCAGTACCCGCAGTAGCGTGGAGCAAAATGCAATATCGCGGTGAAAAGCCTGGGCGAAGAAGCGCGCATGCGCATCAAGCTGCACGATATCCAAGTGCGGCGGGAGTAGCGCAAAGGATTTCTTTCACGCGATTAGCCTCTGCCGTGGATCATCGGGCTGTTCATCCAGAGATGCATCAACACCAGCGCAGTGATTCCCAACATCAGGGTGAAGTGGATTTGACGAAGGAAATTTGGTGTGCCCTGCCGCGTGAACCTCAGAGTTATGCCCAACCCGAGTTGCACCAACATCAGGCCCAGGCCAACAGTTGCGAGCCAAAGGCCGTTGTAATTCGTGCGCGGCAAGTGATGCGAGGCCATCGGAACCCAGGCGTGTACGAACGAGCCCAACGCGACCAATGGCGCCAGCCAGTAGTGCAGAGTCATGCGGCGAAGAGGCAGCCGAAAGAATGTGAACGCGGGTCGCACCCCTTCATCTGTGCGCACTGACGAGAGATAGGGGAGAGCAATTACGATTCCAAGCAACAGCAGAGATAACCAGCCGATCATACGAGTGGAGTCGAAAAACGCCATTTAGGGGTGCCGGCTTATCCAGAGGTTCAGCCTATATCTTGCCGTTTCTTCCGATTGAGGGCTATGAAATTTTCCTGCGACTTAAGGACGCGTGTACGTTGTCTTCCGTTGACTTTTGCTTACACTCCACCTAGCATTTTTAGTTCCACCCGCGGCGTCTTGCGAACCTGATGTCTCGCCGCAATCCAGAAACCCGCACCGGAGGAAGTATGCCAATCAAGGTAGGAATCAACGGCTTCGGCCGCATCGGCCGAAATATTGTGCGCACCGCCATCGACGACAAGGAAATTCAGTTCGTCGCCGTCAACGATATTACGGATGCCAAAACCCTCGCGCACCTTTTGAAATACGATTCCGTGCTTGGGAATCTGCCGCACAACATCACGCATACCGACGACACCATCAGCATCGAAGGCAAGGCCATCAAGGTTTTCAAGACGAAGGACCCCGCGGAAATCAGCTGGGCCAGCGTTGGCGCGGATATCGTGGTCGAGTCCACGGGCCTCTTTACCAAGGGCCCCGAGGCGAAAAAGCACCTGCGCGCGCCGGTGAAGAAGGTGATTATTTCGGCGCCGGCGGAAGATCCCGACGCCACTTTCGTGCTCGGCGTGAACGACAAGACCTACGATCCGGCGAAGCATCACGTGATTTCTAACGCGTCGTGCACCACGAACTGCCTCGCGCCCGTCGCCAAGGTTTTGCACGAGACCTTCGGGATTCACAGCGGCACGATGACCACGATTCACTCCTATACGAACGACCAAAAGCTACTCGATCTGCCGCACAAGGATCTACGCCGGGCGCGCGCCGCGGCGATCAACATGATTCCGAGCTCGACTGGCGCGGCAAAGGCTCTGCACCTGGTAATCCCGGAATTGAAGGGAAAGCTCGACGGCTACGCGATGCGCGTGCCGACGCCCAACGTCAGCGTGGTGGACTTGACCGTTTTTGTGGAGAAGCCGGCGACGAAGGATTCGGTGAACGCGGCGCTGAAAGCTGCGGCGAATGGCCCGTTGCAGGGGATTTTGGCTTACACGCAGGAAGAGCTCGTTTCCTGCGACTTCAAGGGGAACTCGAACTCCTCGATTGTGGATGCCGAGTACACTAAGGTTGTCGGCGATCGCTGCGTGAAGGTGCTGGCGTGGTACGACAACGAGTGGGGCTACTCCTGCCGCTGCCGCGACCTGATCAAGCTGCTCGCGTCGAAGTTTTGAATAGCTAGGACCGATCGCGAAATTGCAGACGATTCCTCGTCTCGTAACGGATAGCAGACACAGCGAACAGATAACAGGAACCGCTGATCCAGAGCGAGAATGGATGGCGCATGGAGGGGTTCCTGTTATCTGATCTCTGACCGCTGTTATCTGATTGCTGATTGCTTACGGCTGAATACTGACGACACGGACGAATTCATGACCAAACTCACGATTCAAGATCTCGATCTCCGCGGCAAGCGGGTCTTTATCCGCGTGGATTTCAACGTGCCGCTGAAAGACGGCGTGGTCACGGACGATACCCGCATTCGGGAAACCCTGCCAACACTGAAACTGGCAATGGAAAAAGGCGGGCGACTGGTGCTCGCTTCGCATCTGGGCAGGCCCAAGGGTGGCCCCGATCCAAAATATTCCCTGAAGCCCGCGGCGAAAAAACTGGAAGAACTTTTGGGCAAGCCCGTCGCGTTTGCGGCGGACTGCGTGGGCTCCGACGCGGAAGCGAAGAGCAAGGCGTTGAAGGATGGCGACGTGCTGGTGCTGGAAAACGTGCGCTTCCACCCCGAGGAAGAAAAGAATGACGAGGGTTTCTCAAAACAACTCGCCGAGCTGTGCGATGGCGTTTTCGTCTGCGATGCTTTTGGTTCCGCCCACCGAGCGCACGCCAGCGTAGTCGGCATCACGAAATTCGTGAAGCAGGCCGCCGCCGGTTTGCTGATGGAAAAGGAACTCGCTTACATCGGCAAGGCGATCAGCAATCCAACGCGCCCGTTCGTTGCCATTCTCGGTGGCGCCAAGGTCAGCGACAAAATCGAGGTGGTCGAGAATTTGATGAAAATTGCCGATGCCATGCTCATTGGCGGCGGCATGGCGTATACCTTTTTGAAAGCGCAAGGACTTTCGATCGGCAAATCGCTGGTGGAGGAAGACAAACTCGACCTGGCGCGAAAGATTCTTTCGGACGTGAAGCAGAAAAATTTCAAACTGCTGCTGCCGTTGGACAATGTCGTTACCCCGGAATTTAAGGCCGACGGGCCGACGAAAATCGTGGAAGTCTCCGCGATTCCTGCCGATCAGATGGGTCTCGACATCGGTCCAAAAACCATCGCTGCCTACTCCGCAGAGATTGCCAAGTCCAAGACCATCGTGTGGAACGGCCCGATGGGCGTGTTTGAGATGCCCGCGTTTGCCAAAGGGACGCTGGCAATCGCGCAAGCCGTGGCCGCCGCAACCACTGCGGGCGCCACATCGATTGTCGGCGGCGGCGACTCGGTTGCCGCGATTCACCAGTCGGGCCTCGCCTCTAAAATCTCGCACATCTCGACGGGCGGCGGCGCTTCGCTGGAATTTCTCGGCGGGCGGAGACTTCCGGGCGTGGAGGCCCTCACCAACAAATGACCAACTTTAAGCGGCGCCACGTCATCGCGGGCAATTGGAAGATGTTCAAGACGCAGGCGGAAACGCGCGCGTTTTTCGCGGCGTTCAATCCGCTGGTCGCGGGCGTCACGGACTGCGACATCGTGATCGCACCTACGGCGATTGACATTCCCGCCGCGGTCGAAGCGACTAAAGGCACACACATCGCTATCTCTTCGCAAAATATTTACTGGGAAAAGGAAGGCGCATTTACCGGTGAAATCTCCGCCGGCATGGTGGTGGAAGCCGGTTGCCGCTACGCGATCATCGGCCACTCCGAGCGTCGCCATATTTTCGGCGAAACCAACGAAATGGTCTTCAAGAAGACCAAAGCCGCGCTTGCTGCCGGCCTCACGCCCATCGTTTGCATCGGGGAAATGCTGGCCGAGCGCGAAGCCGGACGCACGGAAGACATCTGCCAGGCTCAGTTTCACGGCAGCGTAGGCGCGTTGACCCCCGAGGAATTCTCCCGTATTCTGATAGCTTACGAACCGGTCTGGGCAATTGGTACGGGCCACACGGCCACCCCGGAAATTGCTGCGGCCGTGCATCGGTATGTTCGCCAGTGTGCGGCGCACATCTTCAGCGCCGGCCACGCGGCAGCCCTGAGGATTCTCTACGGCGGCAGCGTCAAGCCCGACAATATTCAGGGATTGATGGCGCAGGTGGAACTCGATGGCGTGCTGGTTGGCGGAGCGAGCCTCGATCCGAAGTCGTTTGCGAGCATCGTGAAGGACTGGAATCGCTAGAAACGCAGGACCCGGACCGCCGGTGAAACGAGATCTTACAAGTTTGAGGTGCAGGAAATGCCAGGCTGGATGAAATGGACGATCGCGCTCCTGATTGGCTTCGCGATCATTTACATCGGATTTCACTTTTCGTGGGGCGGGTACGTGCTTACGCCCTTTTTCGTGCTCAACTGCCTCGTGCTGATCATTGTCGTGCTGCTGCAGAGCGGCAAGGCGGCGGATCTTGCCGGCGCGTTCGGCGGCGCGGGCAGCCAGACGGCCTTTGGACCACGCGGCGCAGCGACAATTCTTTCGCAGGCGACCACGTGGTGCGCGGTGATGTTCATGGTTTGCGCGCTGGCGATGGTGGTGAAAGTGGATCGCGGGCTCGGAACAGCGGGTGGCAGCTCAATTCTCGAGAAGTATTCGAAGCCCGCACCTGCTAAGACGACCCCGGCTCCGACACCGGCGCCAGTAACGCCGGCTCCCGTGGTGCCGCAGTCTTCTGCACCGGCGCAGTCGCAGCCGGCGCCCGCGGCTCCCACCAAGCCGTAACTTAGTTTCGGGCGGCTGGTTCGCCCGCTGCTTTTCCGCGCCTTGCCGGTTTTCCCGGGCGCGGCTACAATGAAGTCCTTACCTCTGTGCGGTCGTGGCGGAACTGGCAGACGCACCAGCTTGAGGGGCTGGCGGTAGCAATACCGTGGTGGTTCGAATCCACTCGACCGCACCAAATTTCCCGCGAAAACTTTCTTCCGGCTGGCTTCGAGTTGCTTCGGGCTCCTGCTATGATTTTGGAATGGCACTGCAGCTCTCGGAAATCGAAGTCCGCGTGCTTGGCGCGCTGGTCGAAAAAGAAAGCACCACGCCCGAGTATTACCCGCTCTCCCTGAACGCGCTGGTCAACGCGTGCAATCAGAAATCCAATCGTGACCCGGTGATGACGCTCGATGAAGAAGCGGTGCGCCAGGCGTTGCGGTCGCTCTCCGAACAGGCGATGGTCCGCTCCGCCGGCGGCGATTCGCGCGTCTCCAAATTCGAACACCGGCTCAACGAACTTTACAATTTTCACCGCCACGAGATTGCGGTGCTATGCGTTTTGCTCCTGCGCGGCCCGCAAACGCCCGGCGAGCTTCGCACGCGCGCGGAGCGGATGTACGCCTTCGAGGATCTGGAAGCGGTGCATTCCGCGCTGCACCTCCTGATGCGCCGCGAGCCGCCGCTTGCGAAAATTCTCCCGCGACAACCGGGGACCAAAGAGTCGCGCTACATGCACCTTTTTTCCGGCGAAACCGCGCCCGCGGAACATGCAGTAACCGAGCACCCCGCCGAAGCACAGAGTCCGGCCAAAATTTCGCACGACGGAGACCGAGTCGCGCAACTCGAAGCCGAAATTATGGAATTAAGAAGGGAACTGAACACACTACGTAAGCAATTCGCCACCTTTCAGAAGCAGTTTCAATAGCCCTTTTCGATTTCAGCTCGATGGCCCTCGTGGGATTCGTTTATCGGACCGTGTACTTGCCCGGCGGATGAGACGGGCAACGCGGGAAGAGAGGCGCGAAAACTTGTTCAATAAGAGTTCCTGGCCGACAGAAAAATCATCGTGGGTGATACCCCTCGCTTTGGGCGCTGTAATTGCTGGCGCGCTCTTCACACTAGGCCTCTCGCTTTTAGCCTGGTTCGTGCCCCGGTTCCTCGGCATTGCCGATTCTCGGTGGTCCCAGCTACTTCCAGCGATTTCTATCTTATTCATTTCCTCCGCAGGGCTTCTGAACTCTCTTCGCAAGCGTCGCGCGACAACCGGAAAGCCGAAATAGTCGTTTACCCGGTGATCGGCGCCGAGGTGCGAAACTGAACGATTAGCCTTCACCTTGCAATTCTGAGGGGTAGCGATAAGATACGGGCTTAGGTTCAGAGTGCCGCCGATGGCGGAACTGTATAGAAAATGGTCACTTACGACGACGGCGCCAGCGCGCACCAGCCCACACGTCCCTCTTTTCTTGCGCGCTACGTCTTTTCCACGCATCACAAGACGATTGGGCTGCAATACCTTTGGCTAGCCCTCGCCAGCGTCCTCGTTGGCGTGGTGCTTTCCACGCTGCTGCGGGTGCACAGCTCCTGGCCCGACACCGCGATTCCGTTCCTGAATGGATTCGAATACGCGCCCGACCGGTATGCCGCCGTTCGGTTGCTGCACGGCTCGCTCATGGTTTTCTTTGTGCTGACCGCGGCGCCGCAACTGGGTTTCGGCAATTATCTGCTGCCACTGCAGATTGGCGCTTCGGAAATGGCGTTCCCCACGCTGAATCTGTTCTCGTTCTGGCTGACCGTCGTTTCTTTGGCCGGGATGACCGCTTCGTTTTTCTACGCGCCGGAAACAGGAATTAATGTGTGGCTGGCCAGCGCGGCGATCTTCGCCGTCGGCGCTTTGCTCAGCGCGTTGAATTTTACAGTGACGACGATTGATTTGCGCGCCGAGGGAATGAGCCTGCCGCGCCTTCCGGTAACCGTCTGGGCCTGGTTTCTGAATTCGATTCTCAGCATGTTGATTTTCAGTGTCCTGCTGGCCGGATGCGCCGCGCTGCTTTCGGACCGGATGCTGGGCTCGCAGTTTTTCAGCGACACTTCTTTTCTGGCCGCGCAGCCGCAAAATCTGGTGCGGCAAGGGAGCCTGCCGGCGCTCTGGCAGCGATTGTTCTGGTATTTCGCGCAAGCCGAAGTGTACGTGGCGATGCTGCCGTGTTTCGGGATCATCACGCATCTGGTTTCCACGTTTTCGCGCAAGCCGGTCTGGAAGGAGCGTCTGGTGGTTCTCGCGCTTTGCGGAGTCGGACTGATCGGCTTCTGCGTGTGGGGCTACCACATGTTCGCGACCGGCATGAATCCTTACGCCCCGCTCGTCTTCGCCGTGCTGGCTTCGTCGCTGGGAGTGCCCGCCGCATTTTTGTTGGCGAGCTGGCTGGGTACTCTGTGGGAAGCGCGGCTTCAGCTCACGACCTCCATGCTTTTTTCCATCGGGTTCATTTCGCTTTTTATTGCAGGCGGACTGTCGGGAATTTTCCTGGCGCGGCAGGACTTGAGCAGTGCGGCCGTCAGCGAAGACTTTGTGATCGGCCACTTTCACCTGGTGATGGGCGTGGCCGCCACGTTTGCAATTCTCGCGGCGCTGTTTTTCTGGTTCCCGAAGCTTTTTGGCTGCCGGCTAAGTGAGCCGCTCGGCAAAGTGCATTTCTGGATGACCTTCGCCGGCGTCTACTTAATTTTCATGCCCATGCACTGGCTGGGATTGCTGACGCAATCGCGCTTGCTGCCAGATGCGCAACGGGCCGCTCTGGCGTCCGCCGGCGCCTCGATCCGCACGCTGGTCACCGTGGCAACGATCTGTACCGTCTCCGCTCAAATTGTGTTTGTGATTAATTTTGTGCAGGCGCTGGTCCGGCGGAAAATCGTCCAGGAAGAAGATAACCCATGGCTCGCCACGACACTCGAATGGAGTGTGGCTTCGCCGACGCCGGAATCGAATTTCGGAAACGCCAAGCCGATTGTTTATCGCGGAGCGTACGAATTCCCCGAAGGCGTTGCGAACGATTTTGCTCCACAGCACCTCGCGCCCGAGCTGCTGGCCCAGAAGGTACGTTGAGATAAGGAGAGGGATGCTATGCCGGGCTCAACCGCAACCCCTGAAATCGAATTGATCATCGAGAAAAAGATCAGCGACGGCGGGGGAGGGAATCTTCCGCCCACCGGCCGCAACGGCGGCGGCGACGATGGAAAACGCCCGCGGCGTGAAAATTCATCGCCCAAGCGCTACTACACCGGCATGGCGCTGGGGATTGTATCGATCCTCATGTTCTTCATGGCGCTGGCCAGCGCCTTCCTGGTTCGCAGGGGGAACGGCAATTGGATTCCGGTCCATATCCCGACGCTGATGTGGATCAACACGGTCGTGCTGCTTGCCAGCAGCGCGGCGCTGGAGATGGCCCGCCACCGCCTAGCGCAGGGCCGGCTCGCCAGTTACAAGCATCTGTGGCTGCTCACCACGATCCTGGGCGCAGGTTTCCTGGTGGGGCAAATCGTAGCCTGGCGGCAGTTGGTTGCCGAAGGAATCTATCTGGCGAGCAATCCTGCCAGCAGTTTCTTTTATATTTTCACCGGGGCACACGCGCTGCATCTGTTCGGCGGAGTTGCCGCGCTGATCTACGTAGCCAGGCGCAATTTCGATCAGGCCCAGGTGACGCGCTCCGCGGCGGCGGAAGTGACTTCGTATTACTGGCATTTCATGGACGCGCTTTGGCTTTTCCTGCTGGCGCTGCTGTATCTCGGCAAGTAAATCGCGAGGTACGGTCACAGAAATCATTCGAAGTTTCCGATTTCGGAAATTCCTCCAGAATTTTGTAGCCGCATTTTGTTTTTTTGCCATGTAGTGTGTCTAAATGCCCGTTTTTCTGTACTTCCTGAGAATCAAACATTGGCCGTTCAGTTGCACTAAGCCGAACGACCGCAGTTTTCCTTCAGTTGGTGGCTGGGGATCACGTTATCCCGGTCTTTTCCGCGCGCAGTTGTTGGGGGTTGCTGTTTGGAGAGTTCCGTTGCCGGTGGGCCGGGGCTCGAAGCTGCTCTCAAACTGATTGTTCTCAGGATGTGGAGTTGCAAGAAACGCGATTTCTTGTGATTCCACCATTCTTCCGCGAGTGAGTCTTCCAGTGCAGCGCAATTCGTGTGCGCGCATTCGGCAAAAATTCGAATAGGGAGCCGTGTCGATGAGTCGATCCACGCGAGTGCATTTGTGTGTCTTCATTGTTATTGTTGCGATTTTTGGTTTTCTGCCTACGCTTTCACACGCGCAGGAGTTGGCAGGGCTCGTCGGAACAGTCACCGACGAAAGCGGCGGAGCGGTCAGCAAGGCAACGGTGATGCTAGTCAACACGCGAACCGGATTTAGCGGGCAATCGCAAACCAGCGACACGGGGTTATACCGTTTTGTGCAGTTGGCGCCGGGACCGGGCTACGAGCTGCGGGTCAGCAAGGACGGATTCAGGAGCGTCACGATTGCCAATCTGTATCTTGCGGTGGCAACAACACGAACGCAGGACCTTCAACTTGCGGTCGGCACGATTAGTCAGACTGTGGAAGTAAAGTCCGAAGGTTCGGTGAGCCTTGATACCACGGACTCGACGATCGGAAACAATTTTGACTTACGAGCCGTCTCCAGTTTGCCGAATGAATTCCGGGGAGACGTGGCCAACCTGCTGCGCCTTCAGCCCGGCGTGGTATCCGCGGACTCGCAAAATAACGTGGACGACAACGGGGGGAGCCGGAACGGCGCCGTCACTGGGGCCCGTGCCGACCAGGACAATATCACCATAGATGGCATTGATGCCTCCGACTTCGGTATCGGCCAGGCTTTCCATTCGGTGGCGGCAATTCCGGTGGATGCCATTCAGGAATTTCGCACCGAGGTGGCTAACCCGCTGGCCCAGGAAGGGCGCGGTAGCGGAGCACAAACCATCATTACCACAAAAAGCGGCACCAACGATTGGCACGGCAACGCGCGCGAGTATCACCGCAATACCGTAACCGAGGCTAACGATTTTTTTAACAACAAGGATGGAGTGGCACGTCCGGCGCTGATCCGCAACCAGTTCGGCGGAAACGTCGGCGGTCCCGTCAAACGGGACAAGCTGTTCTTCTTTTTTGACTACGACGGACGGCGAGATGCTTCACAGATACCTGTTACCAGGATCGTTCCACTCGATAACGTTCGCAATGGTGAGATCGGATATATCAACAACTCGCCTGGTTGTGGTCCGCAAAGCACGGCGACCTCGACTCCCAATTGCATCTCCTACGCCACGCCGCAAACGATCGCCAGTCTGGACCCTTGTTCCAATTCCGCAACGGCTCAGGGCCCCTGCACCGTTACTGGAAACGCGGGCGATGCAGCGGTTGCCCCCGGCTTCAATCCCGGCATTCTGGCACTGTTCAATTCCCGTTATCCGCACGCGAATCAGTTGAGCGCGGGTGACGGAATCAACACCGGCGGGTTCCTTTTTAATGCGCCGAATCCAGTAATCGTAAATACCTACACCACGCGAGTGGATTACAATATCAATTCCAACCAGAAGCTTTATGTAAGATTTAACTTCCTCAACGACCATGCCATTGTCGCTGGCTTATCCTCGATTCAATTCCCGGGTGATCCTATCACCAACCCCGCGGTCGCGCAGGATCGTGCCTGGGCGATTGGCCACAACTGGGTCATCAGCCCGACGCTGGTTAATACGTTTGTCTATGGCGAATCCCGCGGCGAATTGGACGCCCAGGCCACTCTGACAGGAGCAGCCGCCCCGGGCCCGAATCTGGGCGTCTATGCGGGTCTGAACTGGCTCTTCCCCACGGGAATCTCCGCGCCCTTCGCACGGCCGGGCGGCATCAGCTCCTTGAATCCGGTTCCCACGTTCCGCGACGATGTTTCCTGGCAAAAAGGCAAGCACGCCTTCCAATTCGGAGGCGTGTTTCGCCCCATACGGACGCGTAGCATGAACGTCAACAACTTCATCTTTACAAACCAGGGATTGGTTACCAACCTGGGAGCTCTTGATCCCAACCTGAGACCCGCCAACATTCTTGCAAGTCCAGCCGTAGATCCCAATGCCGTTGCCGCTAGCAATTGGGACGCGGCATTCGCCAGCCTTGCGGGCCTGGACGGACTGCAATTCAGCGTTTTCAACTATGCCAAAAACGGCAATGTTATTACCCCGGGCGAGGGATCGCGCCGCGATTACCGCTACTATGAGACGGAAACCTATGCGCAGGACACATGGAAAGTCCGCAGGGACCTGACCGTGACACTCGGGCTGCGTTATGGCTACGACTCGGTGCCCTATGAGTCCAACGGTTACGAATCCACCGCTAACGTTCAGTTGAGCAACCTGCTGGCCACGCGCTCCCAGAATGCCTTGAACGGTGTGGCAACTTTTGATTCGACTCCGCTCCTGACCTACAACCTCGCCGGCAAGGGCAATAACTCGAGCAGTTCGCTCTATCAAAGCAGCCCGTTGAATTTCTCCCCGCGACTCGGTCTGGCATGGAACCCCGGGTTCCATGATGGACCCCTGGCAGCGGTTTTTGGCGATCACAAGACCGTGGTGCGCGCCAGTGCAGCCCTGATTTACGATCACGCGGCGCTAAGCGCGGTTAACTTCATTCAGGATCAATCCAGCTTCCTTTTTTCCGGCTCCAACGCCTTTTCGGCGAATGCCAACAGCCCGGAACAGTTGTTCGCGATCTCACCGCGATTTACCACCGTCGACTCGGCGGCGGTCAACATTCCTGTCCCGGCTTTCCAAACCTCGGTTTCCCCCTTCACCGGAAACCAGTGCCCGACGGGAATCCCGGTGTGCGGCACCCTGTTTAACAATTTCGGAAATTACGTGATCGATCCCCATTACAAAACACCCTACTCGCTGGCCTACTCGCTCGGAATCCAGCGCGAGCTTGCCGGAGGCTTTCAGTTGGAAGCGGACTACGTTTTGCGTCTCGGCCGCAGGCTGGGCGCGTTGGCGGATGGTGGCCAGATATTCAATTTCGTCGACCCCACTTCCAAGCAGAGTCTGGTGTCCGCAGTCACCACATTGGAGCAGGATGCGCGCAACAATGTCCCCGTATCCCAGATTCCGGCACTGCCGTTCTTTGAAAACCAGCTGGCGGCGGCGGGTGCGAACTGCTCGCACTTCTCAAATTGCACGCAGTTCGTTTATGCCGGCACCGGAAACTTCACTTCACTGCAGCAGGGCAACTTGAACGGCGTGATCCGCAATCTGGCGCAATCCTTGAACCTGGGGCCAAACGTCGGACTAAGTCCACAATTTGTCAGCAATTATTATCTTTCCAACAAAGCGTATTCGGACTACAACGGATTGATCGTTATTCTCCGCAAGAAGCTTTCCCAGGGTGTGCAGATGGATTTCAACTATACGTTCTCTCACTCCGTCGACAATTTCTCCGCTATTTCGAACAACAACGGGAATCCCTTTAACAACGCGCAATCTGTGCTCTGTGACACCGTCAATCTCGGAACCTGCAAAGGCAATTCCGAATTTGACGTCACTCACCAGATCTCGGGCGACGTCATCTATGATTTGCCGTTCGGCAGGGGCAAAGCGTTTGCCCGCAACAGCAGCCGGTGGCTCGATGAGATCATTGGCGGATGGCAGGCGTCGGGCGTCTATACCTGGCACACCGGCTTCGCTTTTCCAGTGCTCGACAACGCCTCGACCACCACGTTCGGGAATACTGCGTACCCGATCTTCAACGGCAACACTTCCGCGCTGCAGGTGGACCCGCATACGGACCCCAATCTGAGCAACAACGGGATCCAGTTGTTCAAGAATCCAGCGGCGGCGTTGGCGGCGTTCTCCGCGCCCACCGGCCTGCAGACGGGCAGCCGCGACGAACTGCGTGGACCGCATTTTTCGAACGTGGATCTCGCGGTGGTGAAAAACTTCCCGCTGTTCCGCGAGAAATACAAACTCCAGTTCCGTGCGGAGGCCTACAACGCCTTCAACCATCCCAACTTTGCCTTGCCTTCCAGTATCAACATTGACGCCCCGAATTTTGGCCAAATCACGAATACGTCATCGACGTCGGGAGATCAGAACGCGCGCGTATTGCAGTTCGCGTTGCGTCTCGACTTCTAGTCGTTTATCGTTGTGTGTTGGAAGAAAGGGGAGGGCCCGGCGCCCTCCCTTATTTTTTCGCGAGGCTTAGCGCAAGCGGCCCGGCGGGTCGGAGCCCGGGGGCAATTCCGGCACACGTTTGCGGTCAGGAACGTTGGCAACAACCTTTGTTGGCGCCGGATGGGGAATGCCAACTCCCGCGTTCCAGTCCAGGTGGTCCTTAGCGCAGGCGGGGCAATAACCTTTGCCGGTATCCTCGTCGCGCAGGCTGGCCAGTTCATAGCAGCTGCAGACACAGTCGCAATAGCCGGTTTCCGATGCCGTTTTCAGGGGAACAAGTGTCATTTTCAGTCTCGAGCAAACGATAGCACGACTGGAACAGCGCCGAAAGGCGCATGGCCGCTGAGACTTCACGCAGACCAATTAATTATTCAAGTTTTTCAACTGGGCGAGGCGGAACGGTGAGCCCAGATTTTCCCGTAATTCCACCCAATGCTGCTCAGGAATCGAGAGAAACACTTCCACGATCTTGGGATCGAACTGCGTCCCCGCGCACCGGCGAATCTCTTCGCGGGCGTGGGACATCGGAAGGGCCTTGCGGTACGGCCGGTCGCTGATCATGGCATCCATCGCGTCGGCAAGGGAAAAGATTCGCGCCCCAAGGGGAATCTGCTCGCCGCGCAATCCACGCGGATAACCGGTGCCGTCAAAAAATTCCTGGTGAGCAAGCACGATCTCCGCCGCGTCGCGAAGAAACGGAATTTTGGTGAGCATGTTGTAGCCGATTTCGCAGTGGGTGCGCATGATGGTCTTTTCGTCATTGTCCAGCGGGCCCGGCTTGCGAAGGATGCGATCGGGAATCGCCATTTTGCCGATGTCGTGGAGAAAAGCGGCGCGCGCCAGCACTGGCAGGTAAGGAAGGGGCACGGGAACGGTCTTGGCAATGGAAATGGTAAATGCTGTCACGCGCTGGCAATGTCCTTCCGTTTCGGCGTCCTTCAAGTCCAGCGCGCTGCCGAGCGCTTCGAGCGTGTCGTCGTAAGACTGTTCGAGTTGCGTAATCGCCACAGTGAGCTGCTGGGTTCGCTCGTCCACCTGCTGCTGCAGGTTCAACTGGTAACTCTTGTTTTCCAGCACCAGCCGGCGGTGCTGCAACGCCCGCCCGACGCCCAGGAACAGTTGATCTTTCTCAAAGGGTTTCAGGATGTAGTCGTAAGCGCCGCGCCGGATGGCCTCAAGCGCCGTAGAAATGTCATGGATGGCGGTCACCATGATCACCGGCACCTCGGGGTCATGATTTCGCAGCCAATCGAGCAATTTGATGCCGTCCATTTCCGGCATGATCATGTCGCTCAGGACAAGGTCGGGCGTCTGCCTCCGCACGCATTCCTGTGCCGCCCGGCCGTTGCTTACGGCGGTGCAACTGTAGCCGCGGGACTCCAGCATCGTCGAGACAACTTCCCGAATCGCTTCCTCGTCATCCACTACCAGGATGTGTTCCACGTCCACGTTGGTTTATCTCCCAAGCAGCATTATAAGGGACGGCACACTACCTTTGTGGTGCTATTGCCCAGTAAGAAAATAGCGTGTTAGCGTCAATGCAGCTTGGTGTCGTTACTTCGTATACTGGAAGGAACACGGCACCCTTTCACTCTCTCATTCAGAACTGACCCCGAGGAGGGGCCGCCGTGATCGCGACGCAGGGCATCCAAGGGATCGCTTTCTTCGAAGCCACGGCTTGCCTGACGCTGCTGGTTTTATTCGTCCACCTGAAGCGCGATAACCCCGGCGTTTTCTACAAACTTTGGTTGTTTGGCTGGATTTGCCTCACGGTGGCTTCCTTCAGCGAGCTGGGCTATTTTTTCGGCTACCCTGCGTCGCTCTATATTCTGGCGACGGCATCGGGGATTGCCGCGCTGGTATTGTTCCTTGCTTCGATCGTGCAGTTGACCTTGGGGCAGAATCGTTATTTCTGGCCAATGATCTGGCTATCTGCGGTGATGGCCCTGACGGCTGGCTACTATCAGGCGAAAGCCGGGCCTTGGGGGCAGTCTCGCTGGGAGAGCACCATCCTGCAAAGCATCATTTGCCTGGCCTCGGGTTGGCTGTTGTGGCGAGCGGCGAGCTCGATTCGAGGTCACGGCACCAAACTTCTGGCAGGTGCGTTTACTCTGCTGGCGCTCAACAACCTTGACCGGCCTCAGTGGACTTTTGGCGAGATTCACCTGCTCCGCTTTGCGTTCGACCATTTCCTGAACGCGAGCCTGGGCATCGGAATGATCGTCTTGTTGCTGGAGGCGGCGCGGACCCGGTCGCTCGAAATCAGCGAAAAAATGCGCCAGTTCACGCTGCTCACTGCTTCCAGCAGCCAATCGCTGGCGCTGCCGGCAATGCTGCAGCAGGTGCTGGGGCAAATCACCGGCAGCCTCGGCGTCACGCACGGTATCATCCGCTTGAAAGAAGGAGAGGCTGACGCTGCCGAATATGTATGCCGAGCGTCGGTGGGATACTCGGACTCCTACTTGAAGCAATTGGAGCGCATGGCGGCTTCCTCTCCCGCCTTGCAAGCAATGATCCAGGAAGACTATCGCGTTTCCCGATTTGAGGAAGAAAAGGATTCCAAACTACGGCGCGCCATGGCCGATACCGGGATCACCCAACTGATCAGCGTGCCGCTGCGGGGGAAGAAGGGAGTTGTTGGACTTCTGAATGTCGGCGCGCTTCCCGGCAAGCGTTTCCACGAAGACGAATTGACGTACCTCGTGAACGTCGCCAGCTTCCTCGGCACGACCGTCGAGAACGTAAACCTGTTCGAACAGATCAAAACGGTTCAGCAGCAGTGGGTGTACACCTTTGATTCCATCGGCGACCCCATCATGGTGCACGACAGCGAAGGGCGCATCGTGCGGGGCAATCTTCGGCTCGCAAATCTGCTTGGCCGCGACTTTGCTTCGGTCATTGGCCGCTCGGTCAGCGATCTCTTCAGCCCGCGAGCCGCGTTCTTCAAGGTGTGTCCCTACTGCGAAGGGTGTTCCGGCGATGCGGATGCTCCCGACCCATGGCTCCAGGGTTTCTTCCTCGCATCCAATTCCGATTTCTCCGATCCGGCCGGGCGCAAGCTCGGAACGATTCACGTCTTGAAAGACATTACCGAACGGAAGCGCGCAGAGGAGAAATACCGCAACCTGGTCGCGAGCGTTCAGGAGGGCGTGTTCATCTCCACGATGCACGGGCGTTTTCTGGACTTCAACGGTGCCCTGATGCGCATCGTGGGCTACGAAAATCGAGATGAACTGCTGGGCGTCGAAATTGCGCAGATGCTCTACGTCAATCCGCAGGAACGCGAACGTCTCAAGCGGCTGCTGCAGGAACATGGCTCGGTCAACGACTTTGAATTTGAAATCCGCCGCAAGGATGGCGAGCTGCGCACCGTCAGCGAATCCTCTACGGCCATTCGCGACGCCGCCGGAAACGTCACCGCGTATCAGGGATTCCTGCTGGATGTAACGGAGCGGCGACGCGCGGAACAGGAAATCCGGCGTAGAAATCGCGAGTTGCTGGTGCTGAACTCCATCGGCGAAACACTGGTGTCTTCCATCGATCTTCACGATTCCCTGCAACGCACGCTTCGCCAGATACTGGAGCTGTTCAGCATTGACGCCGCTTCACTGTACCTGTTCGAACCGGATGGCCTTTCCCTGCGCCGCGTCGCCGCGGTCGGACACCGCTCGGAATTTGCAAAGAATTTTCCGCTGCTGCCGGTTCCACCCGAATTGATACAGCAGATTCGCGCGGTGCGCGCCCCGTTTCTTTCCGCGCAGGGGCTGCCGCTTCCCGGCCTGGTCGCCGATCTCGGGAAAAAAGAGCAGATCGAATCCGCGTACATCGTCACCTTATGGTCGAAGGACAAGATCGTTGGGGGCCTCGTGGTTGGCAGCCGGACTCCGCGGGAATTTTCCGCGCCTGATATCAGCTTGTTGATCGCCGTGGGCAGCCAAGTTGCCAGCGCCGTGGAGCGCAGCCAGCTTTACGAAGAGACGCGCCAGGCCTACGAAAATCTGCGTCGCACGCAGGAGCAGTTGCTGCACAGCGAAAAGCTTGCCGCCGTCGGGCAGTTGATTTCCGGCGTGGCTCACGAGCTGAACAATCCGCTCACGGCGATCCTGGGGTACAGCCAGTTATTGGAATCGAGCGGACAGGTTGGTCCGCTGGCCTTGAGCTACTCCGAGAAAATGTACAAGCAGGCCCAGCGCACCCATCGCATTGTGCAGAACCTGCTCAGCTTTGCGCGGCAGCACAAGCCGGAGCGCGTCCCGGTCGCCGTCAACACGGTCATGGAAGATACCCTGACGCTGCGCGATTACGACCTGCGGATGAACCAGATACGCGTGCATCTGGATCTTTCGAAGGATCTTCCGCTGGTTCCGGCCGACCCGCACCAGTTGCAGCAGGTTTTCCTGAACCTGATCAACAACGCTGTGGACGCGATTCTGGAGCACTCCACGCAGGGTGATCTGTGGGTGGCTTCCGGTGTGGACGAAAAATATATTTTTGTGGAATTTACAGACAGCGGCCCTGGCGTAAAGGATCCTTCGCGGGTGTTTGATCCGTTCTACACCACCAAGCCGGTCGGCAAGGGCACGGGCCTGGGCCTCAGCATCTGCTACGGCATCATCACGGAGCACGGCGGTACCATTCGAGTAAAAAATGCGCATCCGCGAGGCGCGAGTTTCCGCATCGAATTGCCGTTGCAATTCGATGCAAAGACACCTCAGCTGACGGAAGCAAGCGTCACCAATTAACGGGAACGAAGCGTTAAGGAAGGGCCGCTTACAGGCCGTCGATGTTTTTGGGGCCCAGCGCGGTATGTTCCGAGCCTCGCACCGCTGCCTCGGCGATGCGTCTTGTCGCTGCATCCAACCGGCGAGCAATGCCGGTCACCATGTTCGAAAGCAGGGTGAATCCGGAGAAAGGCTGAAGACCCAGCCGGAGTTTCCATCTCAGAAAGGCGCAGGTCACCGCAAAAGCCAAGCTCAGTTTCCAACGTTCCATTTCCTCCATCCCGATCACCTCGGGTGACATCACCGCCAGCACACGCGAAATCTCCAGTAGCCGCCCAAATTCTTCCTGCAGTTGATCCAGATAGTGGAGCGCAATCCGCCGGCGCTGCCGGCGAAGCGTCTGCATCAGTGCGAGCTGGCCGGTTTCCCGCAGGTACTCGGTATCTTCAGGCTGCAATGCCTGCAGGACGTGCGACATTCGCGATGAATGCCGCGGTTGCCGTAGCGCCTCAAAAACATCAATCTCCGGCCGGGTCTGGTGTGCCAACGGCCGCAGCGCCCAGGCCAGCAAGCCAATCAGCAGGAGCGCGAATACGACCAGCAGGATTACGGGAAGGCTCATTGGTTTCGATCCTCCAGGCGGAGGAAGTGGATGAGTTGACGATTGAGCAGGAGCAGGCGCGAGTTCACCTCGGAGGACAGCTTGCCGTAAAGTTCGGCAGGGATCGCGGGTGGCGCCGCGAATTCTTCTGAGGGTACGTAGCGGTTCGCCGCACTGATCCAGACAACCAGGCTGGCGACAAACGCGGTCAGGCCCAGGAAATTCCAGAGCACCGCGTACTGCTGAACGATTCGCTCGAACAGCGAGTAGTTAACTACGTAGAAGGTGGAATAGAGACACAATCCCACTGCCAGGGCGCGTTGTAATTGGTTGACCGGAACCCGGTAGTAACGCGCGAACAGCAACATGGTGACAATCACCGCGGCCATGGCCAATTCCAGTCCGCGAATCCCGTTCAGGATCAGCCAATTCCATTGTCCTTTCGACAAGACAAGGTCGTAGACAATCACAGCCGCCGCGACGCCGAAGAACAACTTGCGAGCCAGAGCCCAGATGCCGATATAGCGGCGCAGGACCCTGCGATTGAGTTCCACGACAGCGAGGGCTCTAAGGAACACAACCAAGCCCTGCGTTATCCAGGCGAGCTTCCACACGGTCATTTTGCCGAGATTCGCAGTTCGGTACAGAGCGGCCACCGCAATGCTCTGAAGAATGACGGACACGAGATAGGCGAAAAAAAGAGGGTAAACTCGGCCGATTTTGCGCCGAATTATTTGAACAAACAGTGCCAGCTCAAGCACCGTGGTGAGGGCCCATGTGGCCGCCTGCAGTTGAAGGGGCTCAACCATAGGCTGGCAAAACTACCATAACTTAACTGGCCAGTAAATAGTCCGAGCCCCGTTATTTCCGATACGACAAGTGAAAGCATTGGAGTGCTCTAAGCTGGATAGCTCACCCGGACTTCCATTCCGACCATATCGGCACGCTCGGGAAGGGCGGGCGGAATACGAGCCGGCGGTGGATGTCAGAGTCCTTGCGCTATCAGGACAGCGCAAGCTTCGGTGGCGACTGAACCGGCGGAGGCAATGGGACTCCATCCGCGGTCAGAACGGTACCAAGCTTCGGAGGTGGCTGGACGGGAGGAGGAAGCGGGACTCCATCCGCGGTCAAGACGACGCTGTTCTTCGGGGGCGGTTGAACGGGAGGTGGCAATGGCACGCCGTCGGCAATCTGCACAACGCCGAGTTTCGGAGGCGGTTGAACCGGCGGGGGCAACGGCACACCGTCTGCGACATGGCTATTTCCCCAACCGACTTCGCCTGCCAGCCGGTAGTTGACCGGAACAGCTATGGAAAGTACGATAAGGCTTACTGAAAGCGTAACTTTTAGAATGAGAAACTGATTTTTCATGGGCACCCTCCTGGTTGCGAAAGGTGACCCAAATCTGACCGGTTGCTTTACCCGCGATGAAAAAGTTCCGGCGGCGGAACGTCTCCGCACCCGGGAGGGCTGCATGCAGGAACAACTCCGCATCCACCGTCAGATTCTTTACGACCTGGCCCTCCATTACCTCGAACCATTGACCGGCACGTTTGCCAGGCTGGCGTATCTCGCGAGCCTCAAAAGCCGTTCTACCAACGTCTATTTGCACGACCGCCTTTCGGCGGTCTACGGCAAGGAACCCGTTGGAGCGGCGATTGCCAACTGTCACGAAGAATTATTTGAGCGCTTGCTGGAAATGCCTTTGTCCCAACAGGAGGAGGAACTTCGCCAGTTCGTAGGAACACTGCCCGAGGGGACCCAGGAAGGCGTCCGGATCTGCCAGGGACGGATCGAAGATTGGATTCCTTTGGAGGCGCCGGACTATCTCAAGGAACTTTTTCGATCCAATCTGGCTGCATTGCTGGAGCTGCTTCGCGCGCGCAATCCCAGGGTTCGTTCAGGTAGGTGATCACCCCGACCACTCTTCCGACCACCTCAGCGTCTGCCGGAGTTCGCCATGCCTCTGGTGCGCAATGCGAAAGCATGTGCGGCTGCATCACAAGTCTTGATTTCAGTTTCAGGAACCAGCCGCAGCGGTAACCCCCTCTTGTTTCCACGAAATACAACGGCCGGTCATACTCGGTGTACCATTCCTCTTCTTCAATCTTCCTCACCGCGGTGTCCACCATTACCATGCTTCCCGGACGCAAGATGGGCGCCATCCGCCGGTCCGAAAGCCCGATATAACCGTAACGAAAGCGGATGGTTGCCTCTTCCTTCATACCGGGGAAATAACGCACGTTGTCCGGCGGCTCGCCCAACAGTCCGGTGCAATCGGACCCAAGCCTTGCGCCAGTCCGTGGGCTCAAGGCAAATCGAACCGGGAACTCGTACAGGTGCGTGGTTTGCGCTGGAAACGCCGCCCCATCTTCGAACGTTTGCTGGAACGGCGCCTCATACCATCCCGAGATTTCCAAGGGGCTGAGGTGGTAAATGGTGGCAAGCGAATACAATTTGTGCAGGCTGGGCACCACATTCCGATTTTCGATATCCGCCAAGCGGCTGATGTGCAGGATAAAGTCTGGCCTGCCACGCTTCGCCGCTAGCTCATAACTGGCCTGTTCGACCCCCCGATAGGTTAATCCAAGCGTTTCCCGTACCTGCCGCAAACGCAGTCCTGGTGGATACATGTCTGCCCCCGACGGTAAAGTGACGTGCATCTATCACCCTAGCAAATTACCATTGTGTTACGAATCCAGAACAACATAGGCCGCTGTGGAAATCCTGGAGGGTATGTTGCAAAAAGGAACTAGCGATTCTGGAGCGTCCCAGATACGGCTGCGTCTCGGAGAATCTGCTATCCTGACTTCTTATGGCCCCTCGTCACCGGTTTCTTGAGCGTTCTTTCGCCTTCTGGCTGCTCGGGACTTTGGTTCTCTCCGCCGCCCCATTTGCCCCCGCTCAACAAGCCACCCCTGCTCCCACCGTGGCCACTCCCTCTGTGGGAACGAGCAACCCCGAATTTCTTGCCACCGCCGACGAAGTGGTCAAGGAAATGAGCCAAATCACAGGCTGGGGCATCAAGACCCCTTTGAAGAAATCCATTCGCTCGCGCGAAGACATTCACGCTTACGTCCTGAAGCAGATGGACGACGAAAAGGACGCGAAAGAGCGCTACGCCTCTGCGCGTAGCGCCGAAGCCTTCGGATTGATTCCAAAGGGCTTTAATCTCGACGCCTTTCTTGTCGACCTGTTGACCGAACAGATCGCAGGTCTCTACGACCCGAAGGCTCACGAGTTCTATATCGCTGACTGGATTCCGGCGGACGAGCAGCGCATGGTGATGGCCCACGAACTTACCCACGCGCTACAAGATCAGCAGTTTGATATCGAGCCCTGGGTGCACGCCGCGCGGCCAAACGACGATGCTGAAATGGCGCGCGAGGCTGTTCTGGAAGGCAGCGCCATGGCCGGCATGCTCGATTTCGAGCTAAGGGGTAAAGGTTTGAAGCTGAAGGACCTGCCCGAGTTCGACCCTTCCGTGTTTGTCGGCGATCTTGCGGAAACTCCGATCCTCAAGAAGGCTCCGCCGTTTATCAAGGACTCGCTGATGTTTCCTTACTTCAGCGGCCTCACCTTTTCGATGGGCGTGCTGAAGTCAGGCGGCTGGCCGGCGTTTTCTTCCGTGTTTGCCCGGCCACCGGCCAATACTCAGCAAATCCTCCACCCGGATCTCTATTTCGCGAACAGGGCGCCGACATCCCTGAAAGTAGACTTACCAGCCGCCGCACCCGGCGAGAACTGGGTCCTGCTGGAAGAGAATTCCCTGGGCGAATTGGGATGGAAGGAAGTGCTGAAGCAATTTCTCGATGAGCCGCGCGCCAAGGCCATGGCCGCCGAATGGGATGGCGATGAATACGCGACCTTCGAACAGAAAAATTCCAAGCGTCTGATGCTGTTCACGCGCATCCGGCTGACAGATATCGCAGCTGCATCGCGCTTTTTCAAAGAGTATGCCGAGGCGCTGGAACAGAAATATCCGGACCGCACGGACGTCTCTCGCCGCTCGAATTTCCTCAGCTTCGATTCAGGGCAGGGCAGCGTCTTTTTCCGTTGCAGCGGCAGGGAGTGCATCACCCTTGAAGGCGGCAGCTCAGGGATGTTCCTTCAGTGGACTGCGAAGCTCAACTGGCGCCTGATACCCGAAGCTCCCCAACCGCCGTCCTCTACGGATATCCGGACCGCGGATTCCGGCACGCTGGCGATGGGCCTCGATTCCGCTTCAGCGTTTTAGGGAAGGGGCAGCGTTAGCTCGCGAGCCGCAAATCAATTTGAGTGCTGCATTACCAGCAAAGTCAGGTCGTCCGTGCGTTTTACGCCCGCGGAGAAATCGCGCACCTCGCTCAAGCAAGCCGCGAGCATCTGCTCCGGAGGTTTCGAAGCGTGTCGTCCGATGAGCGCCTCCACGCGCCGCAGGCCGTACTCATCGCCTTTGAGGTTGAAAACCTCGGACAATCCATCCGTATAAAGAAACAACGAATCGCCGGGTGCCAATTTGAGTTGGCACACCGGGAAGTCCGTCGTGCAGAACATTCCGAGCGGCACGCCCGTGGCTTGCCGCGAAGTGACGCCGGCGCGCGAAGCGTGCAGCAGCGGCAGGTGCCCCGCGCTGGCATACTCCACTTTGCCGTCGGGCCACGCGCGGCCCACCACCAGCGTGACGTATTGCCCCGCCGTGGTGCTTTCGCAGAACAACCGGTTGGCATGTCCTACTAACTGGCTCAGCGGCAGGTTCTGGCCTGCCAGCGACCGGAACGTCGCATGCAAGTGGCTCATCAGCATGGACGCCGCCACGCCTTTGCCGGCCACGTCGCCGAGCAGGAACAGAAAGCTGTCATCGTTCTCAATCAGGTCGAAATAGTCTCCGCTTACGAGCGACGCGGGCTCGTAGTGATAGCGCGCCTGCCAATTACAAACCGACCAGTCGATTCGTGGCAGAAGTCCGCGCTGGATTCCCGCGGCCAGCACCAGATCGCGTTCCAGCGCGCGCTGCTCTTCGGAAGATAGATGGTCCAGGCAGAAACGCAGCAAGGGGTTGCATAGCAAGCGGTCTGCTTCGATGGTGTCGTGGCACACTTCACAAATGCCGAAGGTTCCGCCTTTCAGTCGCGCAAGAGCTTCGTCCACGCTGTTGATGAGCTGGCGAAGCGAGGCGTCCGAAACGCTCGCGCCGGCCGCTGCCTGCAGGCTCGCCCGGCGCGCCTCGAGTTCGGTGTGCAAATAAGAATGAGTGGTGGTGTCCATGTTTGCCATGCTGAAAGTTTGCTGCTTTACGCCTGGGGAATCCATCCGTTTTGTGCCTCCAAATTCGAGCGATTCACGAGAGGAAACGGAAATCAGAAAAGGACTATCGAACGCCGCCGCTCGCCGCCGCTGGTTTAGACAGCAGGGGTGCCCGGGTGGCGGCATCACTCCTCTCTATGCGATGCCGCAAGCGCTCCACCCGGCACATCAACTTTTCTTCCAGGCGCCGGGTGCGCTCTCGCGCGTAGGGATCGCGGGAGGGAGTGCGGTGTCGCTGGAGTTTGGCAAGGGCGAGTTGCGCGAAGGCAAGCGCCTGCTCGATATCTTTGGTTTTGCGTTCGTAGTGAATGGCCAATTGTTCGCAGGCCTCGAGGCCGTCCGATGGATCGCCCGCCAGTTCGTGCCACAAAGCCGCCGCACTGTCGCCGTCGCCGCGGCGCTTGGCCATCAGCGCCAGCTCCCGCGTCGCGCGAGGACGAAACTCCGCCGGCAATCCCGCATCGAGAGCTTGCACACATGTCGAGTGCGCCCGTTTGTTCTCGCCGCGCCGCTGCAGGAATCTCGACAGGCCGAAGAGATCGAGTGAATCTTCCGCCGCAAGCGATTGCCGCTCGTCGAGCAGGGAATTGATCTTTCCAAAAAGCGCGGCGAGCCCCCGCAAATCCATCTGGTTGTGTTTGACCACGCCCGCAAGCGGGTCGGCCGTGCCTCCGCGCAGATAATCAAAATAAAACTGCGGAATCAGCGCCGACGCCACATCGTCTCCGCGGTGCCAACCGAGCCGCTCCGCGTCCAGCACGTGCCGCTCGAGCTCCACAAGCCGCACCGAACCCAGGCGCAATTTCCAGAGCGCGCGCGCCGGATGCAGCAAATCCAGGTGCGCTGCTAACTGCGGCACCTTGATCGCGCGCGTCATCGTGAAACGATTTTCGAGCAGCGGCCAGTCGAATGATTTTCCGTTGAAGGTGACGAGCACCGGCCGCTCCGCGAGGCGCGCGGCAAGCTCGTGCAACAGCGAGTGCTCCTCGGAAAAATCGCGCAGGAAAAGCTGTTCAACTTGCAGGCCGCCGGCATCCCACCACGCCAGGCCCACGAGGAACGCATACGTTCCCGTCCCGCCCGCCAGTCCGGTCGTTTCTGTATCGAGAAACAACCATTTCTCCGGATCCTCCAGCGCCCCACGCACACCCTGAATTTGTTTCTTGCAGCGGCCGCCTTCTGAGGCGGGCCTCTTTGTCAACAATTCCAGCGCCGCGCGGGACGGCCCCGCAAACTCTGGTGTCGAAAACCAGTTGCGAATCGCCAGATGCTCGCCGTAATGATTCCTTGCGATCCCCGCCCCCAGCAGCCGGCTGAGCGAGTCCGTCTCATCCGGCGCGCGCAATTCCGCCGGCCTCGGCGCCATTCCACGCGCCGGCTTCAACGCCGCCAATCTCGAAAACCGATCGATGTTGCCCCCTTTGGAGTGCGGCAGCAAAGCTTCCGCACTTACAGCCGAAACACTAGCGTCCAACTCTCTGTGTCCTCTGCTTGCCCTGAGCCATGTCGAAGGGTGCTCTTCCGCAGTGTTCTCTGTGTTGTTTCTTTCTTACCCGCACAACCGATCCAAAATCGCCAGCCCCGCCTCCTTCGCCTGCGGCGCCAGATCTCCCGCCGGCCCCACGCACGAAGGGCACCCCGCATCGCAAGGGCAAGCCTGAATCAATTCCCGCGTCTTTCGCACCAGCAATTCATGCGCGCGGAACAGCGGCTCGGAAAATCCAATCCCGCCCGGATAAGCGTCAAACAAATACAAATTCGGCTCAAAAAATTCCTTCGCCTTTGCGCCGACGGCCTCTTCCATGCGCATCGGCGTGAACTCCTCGCTTCCTGTCCCGGGTGCCGGTGGCCGCTCGCCAATCGCTGTTCCCAAATCGCGCCCGTCGCACATCAGCAGCAGCGTGGCCACCGACGCCAGCGCATACAACAGCCCGAACATTCCCGATTGTCGCTCGCTGATCGTGTACGGCAGCGATTCCAGCAACGTCCGCTCCAGCGTAATCCAGTACGACGTCGTGTGCATCTCGTTCTCTGGCAATTCGAGTTGCCCCGCGCCGATATTCTCATTCGTGAAAAACTTAATCTTCTTGAACCCCACCACCTGCGACCGCACCAGAACGTCCCCATGCGACCACGCATGATCGGTAGCGCTGGCATCCTGTTTACCCTGATCTGAGATGGGCCGGCCCGCGGATCGCGCCGCCTCCGCAATTTCCAGTGCGCGAATCTGGGTATACCGGATCGCGTCCGTGTAGTAATCCACATTCACTTGCTTCACGTACGCCTTGCGCTCCTTAAAATCCAGGTGCTCCACGTGGTACTGCTGCCCGCCATGCAGGTAAATCGCCTTTTCGTGCACGGTCGTCAGCGCGCTCGGAAAATCCACTTCGCCAATTACCTGCGGCGCGCCCGTGATATCAATGATCACGAAGTTATCGCTGGTCACGGAACGCAAGCTGACGGTATCCGCCGGATAGGCTTCATGCGTCCAGTGATGATTTTCTCCTGCCAGTTGGAGATAGCCCGCCTCGGCCAGCCGCGCGCACAAGTCTTGCACGTTCACTTCCCCGAATTTTTCCTGCGGTCTGATCGGCAATTCAAATGCCGCGCATTTGAGGTGATTGATCAGAATCTCCAGATTGTCCGGCTGGATGAACGCATGCTCCGGCGTGTTCCCGAAAAAATAGTCCGGGTGGCGAATGATGAATTGATCGAGAGGCGCCGAGGAAGCCACCAGCACCGCGCAGGAGCTTCCGCTGCGGCGTCCGGCGCGGCCCGCGCGTTGCCAGGTGGCGGCGATGGTTCCGGGATAGCCGGTCATCACGACGGTATCTAGAGAGCCGACGTCAATTCCGAGCTCCATCGCGGAAGTCGTCACTACGCCGCGAATCCGCCCCTCGCGCAGTCCGCGCTCGATCTGGCGGCGTTGGATCGGCAAATATCCGCCGCGATACCCGCGAATCGCATCCGGTTTCCCCGGCTGTTGCGGATTCGCCTGCTGCAGATACGTCAGAATCAGTTCCGTGTGCAGACGCGAATTGGCGAAGACCATCGTCTGCAAATCGTGTTTCAGGAATTCCTGCGCCACACGCGAGCCTTCGTTGATGTAACTTCGCCGGATGCCCAACGCGCGATTGACTACCGGCGGATTGTAAAACACAAACGTCTTCTCCGCGGCGGGCGCGCCGTTCGCCGCCAGCACCTCCACATTGTCTTCGATGAGCCGCGAAGCCAGTTCTCCGGGATTCGCAATCGTGGCCGAGCAGCAGATAAATTGCGGCTTGCTGCCATAGAACCGCGCTATCCGCTGCAGCCGCCGCAGCACGTTGCACAAGTGGCTGCCAAAGACGCCGCGATAGGTGTGCAGCTCGTCCACCACGATGTAGCGCAGATTTTCGAAAAGCCGTGTCCACCGTGTGTGGTGCGGCAGGATCCCGGTGTGCAACATGTCTGGGTTGGTCAGCACGACGTGGCTTTTTTCTCGGATGGCTTTGCGCGCGTCGGCAGGAGTGTCGCCGTCGTACGTAAACACGCCGACGCGATTCTGCAGCCGGCCATTCAAGTCGTGCAATTCCGCCAACTGGTCCTGTGCCAGCGCCTTAGTGGGGAAGAGGTACAAGGCCCGGGTGTCGTCGTTCGCCAGAATTGCATCCAGCACGGGCAGGTTGTAGCAAAGTGTTTTTCCCGAGGCTGTCGGCGTCACGATCACCACATTCTTGCCCGCATGCACGGCTTCGGCAGCCGCCGCTTGGTGCGTGTAGAGTTGCCGGATGCCCTTGGCGTTGTACGCCGCGCTCAGTTCGGCGTGCACCCAGTCCGGGAATCCCGCCCACTGCGCTTCCCGTGCGGGATAGTGGCGCACCGCCGTCAGGACTTCCCCGTCACGGTCGCGCGCCGCGAAGGTATCCAGCACCTGCGTGACACGAGCAAGGGTGGAGGAACTTCCCGCCCTAGCCAGGGAAAACGCGTTGCTTGCCATCGTTAAAGTCTCCCGGAAGGCCGCCAAATAATTCGCCTTTTGTTCGCTTAGGCTAGCATTACGGAATGCGCCGCGCAACACTGTTCACTCATGCGATGCTGCCACACGCACCTGTCGGTCCGGTGTGGTACGATTCGTAATAGGTGCTAACGGAAACCCGTAGTGTAGTTGAAAACTTATTGTCCTGTCCGATTTGCGGTGGAAACCTTGACCCCCTCCCTAACCTGGTAACCTGCGAAGAGTGCCGCCATGCCTTCCCCGTGGACGGTGGAATCCCGCAACTCTTTTGGCAGAACAACTGGGCGGTTGATAAGCCGGACGTTACCCGCGCCATGCAGGCGTTCTACGAAAAGACGCCTTTCCCGAATTACGACGATTTCGATTCCGCCGAAGCGCTCCGCCTGAAGGCGCGCTGCGGGGTATTCGCCAAGCTGCTGGATGAGCAGATCCGCCACGGATCTTCGATTCTCGAGGTCGGCTGCGGCACGGGCCAACTGAGCAATTTTCTGGGAATGACCTGGGGCCGCACCGTGATCGGCGCGGATGGCTGCCTGCACTCGCTGCAACTGGCAGAAAACTTCCGCCGCGAAAACGAAATCAACGGCACTCGCTTCCTGCAGATGAATCTGTTTCGCCCGGTGTTTCCGGAGGAAAGCTTCGATTTCGTGGTGTGCAATGGCGTGCTGCACCATACGAGCGATCCGTATCTCGGATTTCAGACCATCGGCAAACTGGTGAAGCGCGGGGGGTTTATTCTGATAGGGCTTTACAACAAGTACAGCCGGCTGGCGACCGATTTGCGCCGGTGGATGTTCCGCGTTTCCGGGGATCGCATGCAGTTTCTGGATCCGCAAATCCGGGGCCGCGCCGCGAATCATGGCCGCAAGAAGGCGTGGTTTCTTGACCAGTACAAAAACCCGCATGAGTCGAAGCACACGTTCGGAGAAGTGCAGGGCTGGTTCGCGGAAAACGGCTTCGAGTTCATGAACAGCATTCCCAAAGCCCAGGGCGAGAGTTTTGCGACCGACGAGAAGCTATTCGAGCCGCACGCTCCCGGCACGGCCTTGCATCATTTCCTCGTGCAGACCGGCGAGATGCTTGTCGGCGGCCGGGACGGCGGCTTCTTCATCATGATCGGCAAGCGTCTGTAACCCCGCCAGGAAGCCCGCGCGATGTGACGAATCCCTTCAAAACGCGGTACTCTTTTCTTTACAACATTTATCCGGAGAGAGAATGAGCGAAGCAACTCCCGTAGCTGCGGATGCGGCGCCGAAGCGTTCTGGCCTGAAGTCCTTCCTGTATTTTCTGAAGCTCCTGGTCGTAAATGTTCTGCTGTTTGCCGTGTTGGTCGAACTCGTCTGCCTCGTCTACATCAATGTCACGGATTGGCATTCCAGCAAGCCTACCTACCACGCCAATTACAACAATTTCTGGGCCGATATCAATCCCGACTTCGGCGTGTGGCACCGCCCCAACGGGCATTTCTATCACCAGGGTGGGTGCTTCAGCTTGCAGTACACGACGAACAGTTACGGCGCGCGGGACGTGGAGCGCAGCCTGCACTCTCCGAAGCCGCGCACTGTCGTCCTGGGCGATTCCATGGTGGAAGGCCTGGGCCTGGCCGATCAGGATCGCCTCACCAATATCCTTGAGAAGGACACCGGGCGCGAATATCTGAACTTCGGCACCAGCGGTGATTTCGGCCCGCTGCAATATGCGCTGCTGTACAAAACACTGGCCGCGAAATTTGACCACGACACGGTTGTTGTCGGCGTGCTTCCCGACAACGATTTTCACGATATGTCGCTCGAATGGGGCAAGGTCCACCACTCGGATCGTTACCGGCCCTATTACGCCGACGATTTTTCCATCGTTTACACGAACCATGTGCAACCCCAGGCCGGCGAAGGTTTCTGGGACCGTGTCGAATCCGTGATGCGCGCGTATCTGGCGTCTTACCACGTTGGCCAGTTTCTCTACTCCAGCATGTACTGGCGAATGGCGCCGCCGTATTCCGGCTACAACGATTTCAACGATGTGGATATTGCGCGCCTGAAACATGCGCTCGACGACATTTACGCCACGGCGGACGCTCACCATGCCAAGATGGCCGTGATCCTGATTCCAACTTCCAATGATTTTGCGCGATTGAAACAATCGGGAGCGAATCGGCTCGGGCCATTGGTTCTCGGTTGGGGCCAGGAAAAGGGAATTCCGGTGAAGGACCTTCTGCCGGATATGGATGCGCGCTCCGGCGGAAACTTCCACACATTTTTTCTAAGTTGTGATGGCCACTGGACGCCGAAGGGCAGCAAAGTGGCAGCGGAAATCCTCGAACCCTGGCTGGCGCAACTCTACGCAACGCTGCGGAAAAACTAAGACGGTTTTTCGATCAGGAAATTTCCGAGCACCAGGCAATCCATCTGACTGCGGGAAAACGTGCTGTAGGCATTCGCGGGCGTCGTTACAATCGGCTCACCCCGCAAATTGAACGAAGTGTTGAGCACAACTGGAACGCCCGTAGCCTGCCCGAAGCGCTCGATCAGGCCATAGTAGAGCGGACTTTGCTCGCGGTAGACCGTCTGCACGCGCGCGGAACCGTCTACGTGCGTGATCGCCGGCAGCGTTGCGTGATGCTCGGGCTTCACCGGCGTCACATACAGCATGTAGCGCAGCGGATACTGATTCACCGCGTCGCCCAGCTCAAAATATGTCGGCGCCGCCTCCGCCACCACCGACGGCGCAAACGGCCGATAGGGTTCGCGGAACTTGATTTTAGAATTGACGACGTCTTTCATCTCAGCCCCGCGCGGATCGGCGAGGATGCTGCGATGCCCCAGCGCGCGCGGGCCCCATTCGAAGCGTCCCTGATACCAGCCGACTACTTTACTGTTGGTCAGGAAATCCGTCGTCCGGTCGAGCAACTCATCCGTGCTGGCGGCCTCGTGATAAGGAATGTTTTCGCTTTCGAGGAACGAGCGGATCTCCGAAGCGCCATATTCCTGTCCCCAGTAGGCATGCTCCATGAGGAACGACCGCGGCTTGCCGAGCACGGAATGGTAAGCCCAGAGCGCGGCGCCCAATGCTCCGCCGGAATCTCCTGCCGCCGGTTGAATGAACAACTCATCGAAGCCGGATTCGCGCAGCATTCTTCCATTCGCCACGCTGTTCAGTCCCACGCCGCCCGCGACACAGAGTTTTTTCAGCCCCGTCTGTTTGTGAAGATTTTTGGCCATGCCCACCAGCAAGTCTTCCGTAACGCGCTGGATGCTGGCGGCGATGTCTGCGTAATGTTCGTTTACGCGGCATTGCGCAATATAATCCGCCGGCTTTTTGCCGAAGTATTTGGGGAAGCCTGTTGATTCGGTGAAGAAAGGCGTTTCCCGCGGCCGGGGCTCACCGAAAAGTTCCACCAGCTTCGGCGTGTACATGCGGTCGGTCGCGTAGTGGAAGCAGAAATAATCCATGTCCAGCGAAAAAGAGCCGTCGTCGTTCTGCTTCACCGTCTTCCAGACTTTGTCGACGTAGCGCGGCGTCCCGTAAGGCGCCATGCCCATCACTTTGTATTCGCCTTCGTTCACTTCGAAGCCGAGGAACGCCGTAAACGCGCTGTAGAGCAGCCCGATCGAGTGCGGAAACTCGATCTGCTTGGTCAGTTGGATTTGCGTGCCGCGTCCTACGCCACAAGCTGCCGTCAACCACTCGCCGACGCCGTCCACGGTCAGAATCGCCGATTCTTCAAAAGGCGAACAAAGGAACGCGCTCGCCGCGTGCGAAAGATGGTGCTCGGAAAACAGCACGCGATCGCGGCTGATTCCCAACTCCGACTGCAGGGTGCTGGCGATCCACAACTTGTCCAGCATCCAGCCGATCATGGACTCGCGGAAGACTTTCCAAGATTGCGGGTAAGTTTGCAGGACGCTGATCAGCAGCCGGTCGAGCTTGCGAAACGGCCGCTCGTAAAAAACCACATAGTCCAGTTCCTTCGCATCAATTTTCGCTTCGCGCAGGCAAAATTCGATGGCGTGTTTCGGGAAGCCAAAGTCGTGCTTGACGCGCGAAAAGCGCTCTTCTTCGGCCGCAGCAACCAGCTGGCCGTCGCGCAGAATCGCAGCGGCAGCATCGTGGTAATAACAGGAAATGCCAAGAATGTGCATCGGCTATTGCCTGTGAGCCCAGTCGATGTCGTGGACCTCTGCGGGATGCTCAATCCAATTTGTGGGGCGATGTTTGATGCGCAGCGGATCGGAGAACAAGCGGACCACCAGGCCAAAGGGCAGAACCGCGATGGCGTAAATGATCGTCAGAATCACGCGCGCCTGGAAGTTCCCGATCTTGTGCGCCAGGCGCTTCCACGCGTTCCAAAGTGTCTTCAGGTTTTCGACAAGAATATTGGCCATAACAGCGCGATTCGCCTAAAAGAGCGCGTAGACGAACGGCGCGAGAGCCGAGCTTTGTCCCAGGACGATAAGAACGGCGGTGAAGAGCACCACCAGGATGACCGGCAGCATCCACCAGCGTTTGTTACGCGCAAAAAAGGAGAGCAACTCTCCCGCGATGCCAAGCCGGCGCGACGCCGTACTAAAAAACCCCATGAAATCTCCCTCAGGTGCAGATTGGACTGGAGGCCCGAACTACTAATTTATCACACGCATCACGGCGCGGCAAAGCGCACTTACCCGGAGTCGCTTAAGATTCATCATTATAGTTGAACGTTTTCGAGGCCTTTTTCGCACGACTTCTTTGTTGCGTGTGCGAATAGATGCGGTGATTCTTACTCCGCCGCCTTCGCCGCCAGCGCCTCGATGACGGCTATGTTCGGCAAGAACGCTGCCGGCAGAGCGTGCCGCGATTGCAGATAGGCCGTCGAGTTGTGGGAAATCCAAGTCTTGCCCGCGCCATCTTCGGCCACAAGGATCTTGAGTGGAAAGTCCAGCGCCACGCTCGGCGCGGCCAGCATCAGAGGGGTCCCGGCCTTCGGATTTCCAAAAATCAGCAGCTTGGTGTTCGGCATTTTCAATCCCGCACTCGCCGCTTCGCCGCTGTGATCCACCACCACAAACAATTTCACTCCCTTAGCCTGCAGGATCCCCTGCAGCTTCGTCACTGTCTCGTCTACTGAGTGGTTGCCGTGTGTCCGCACAATTCCGTTTTCCGCACTCGTCGCCATGGGTTTCTCCTCCCTCATAGATGCATGAACGAGTGACTTAGGATTGGCGAAAAGCAAGTATCCGGCCATCACTAGGCCTAGAATGACCAGCGCCACTGCGACGCCGACCACCAGCCGGGGCCGGTGCAAGTAAAGCGATTCGCCGCCTTCCAATTGCTTCAGCATGCGTAGATGCCGCAATGTGGACAGAAGGCACACCGAAACTCCCATTAGAATCAACGCAACTCCAATCCAAAGTGAAATTCCGTACGATCTCACCTGGAAATCCGGCTGCAAGTGGTTGAACTCCTCCAGAAACAGCCCAAACCGCGCCAGCACAAATCCCAGCCCCATCAGGGCGATGCCCGTGCGGATCCACGCCAGCACGGTTCGTTCCGCCGCCAGATAGTCCGTCGCACTGCCTCCCATGGGCATCCTCCCGCGCTTTCCGAAACCTCGGCAACATAGCTCCCCAGTCTCCGAATGTAAAGCGTCTCATGCGCGCTTCCAGTCCTGTGCTCAACTGGAAAATGGCGGGAACAGAACATCGTTTCGCGGTGTCTGAAACAATGTGCGGCTTTTCGGCGTATCTTCAGGGCGTAGGCTCGCTGCTAGGGTTCGAACTTGCGCGCCATCTATCTCTCAGAGGAGCGCCGTCTATGGCCGTGGGGGAATTCGGGCCTCGCCGTCCCGAACGCCGCAGGGCGCCTCGCTATCCGTATCAAGCCAGCCTCGAAATCGAGTGGGGTTCCGCGCGCCTGAAGGCCCGCACGCGCGATATCAGCGTGGGCGGCATGTTCATCGAATCCGAAGATGTTCTCTGGGTTGGGGCGGGATTCCGTGCCCAACTCGTTGCCGACCGCCCCGTCTGGCTCGAATGCTCGGTCAAGCGCGTGGAGCCCGGCCTGGGCATGGGAGTGGCGATTGCGCTCCCTGAAGACCAAACCACGCACCCCTACCAGGAAATCCTCGCCAAGCTCGCCGAAAACGGCTAAGGCTTTATACTATTTTCCATGACCCACTGTCTGGATTGTGGCTCCGAACGCGCCAGCGATCAGTGCCCGGTCTGCGGATTGACCTCCGCCGCCGCGGAACTTGTGTTTCGCCGCCGCCTGATTCGCCAGATGACGGTGTTTCTCGCCGGCTCGCTCCTGTTCCCGTACGTCAGCCAAATCTATCCGCCGCTGGACCTTGACGGGATGCTGGTCTTTTTCGGCGTGGTGTTTTTTGTGGCGCTGGCGCTGGCCATCGTTCTGGAAAACCGGGCCCGCGCGCGCAAGGAAATCGAAGTCTTGCGGCATCTTTTTACCGGACTGATTCCGATTCCATTCATTCTCTTGACCGCGCTGGTCCTGAACGGGCGGCTGGACTCGCCCAAGAATGTCAGGTTCCAACCGTCGGTTGTGGAGAGCCGCTATCAGATGAAGGGCGTGGTGCGCGGCACGCGGCGTTTGTTCGTGCCATCCTGGCGGGCCGGGCATCGTTTTGAGCGGCTGGCGGTTGACTCGGACGATTACGACCGTTTCCGCCCGGGCGACGCCGTCAACGTTGGAGTCGCTCCCGGCGCTCTCGGAATTCCCTGGTTTTATGGTGTGTATCGCCGATCGGATTAGGTTTCGCGGAGGCCAGCTCAGTACATCGGCTCGCGATTGAGCCCCAGCGGAATCTGCAGTTCCATCACATGGCCGTTTTTTCCGAAACGGAATGTCACTCGCTGCATAGAGCCGATGTTCCGCTCTTTCCACTCCACAATCTCAATCGGTTTATCCGGAATATCCGCGTAGGACCATTCCGCTGAATCGCCATGTACGGTGATCTTCTGCGGGTCGATGTCGTAGACTTCCTCGTCCTGAATTTTCACCAGCATGTAGCGCTTCCAGAGGCGCACCAGCAGAATGCCTTTTTTTTCCGAGTGGTAGATGTTCCAGGAGTTTGGCGCCTGATCGTTGAAGCGCACAATGGCAAACTCCACCGATTTCCACGTCACTTTTTTCGGCGGTTCGGCTTGCGCCGCCGCCAGGCATGGCAGGAATAGCAAAGCGAGCACGGCGCCGAGAGCGCGCGGCTTCGCCAAACTTAAGACTTTCACTTTGTGAAACCACATGTGCGCCACGGCGTGCCCCACGCACGCAGGCGGAAGCCCACCATCGCCGGGGCTGTTTTCATTATTGGCATCTTCGGGAACACTGTTGAGAAGTGTACGACAGCTCTCTCCATCCCGGAAACGCCTTGCCAATCCGGAGAGCGATTAGAATCCCACCCCCAGATCGAATCAGTGGCAGCAACGGAGTCTTTTGAGGATGGGTTCACGGCGGTATACTTGCGGGTGCCGGGCAACGCGGCGAGGAAAGCTGCCTGCGGCCTGTTGGTTTGGGGGCTGAAGCTTGCTTCTCGATCTCAGTAAAGTCGTTTCTTTTGCGATGAGCATTCTCTCGCTCTGCGCTTTGCTGGATGCCGCTTTCTTCGTTCCTGCCACCCGCTGGGAAGATAGGCTCATTGCGTCCCTGACGCGAATCGCCTTCACTGGCTGCGTTTGCCTGATCAGCGGATTGCTTTTCCATTTATCCGAGCCCAGAGTGCCGCTAGCGCGCACCTTGCCCGTGCGTCTGTTTCTCTGGGCGCTTTCCGGCTTCGCGCTGCTCTTCGCTCTCGGTTGGTATCTGGATGCGCACTACGTGCCGCTGTTATGGCGCAATCTTCCCCACTGATGTTCGGCGCGCTCTGACCGTGCCAAGCTCTACCTTGATTAGAAAAATTTTATTCTGGCGTCTGCGGCTATAATGTCGAGCGATGCATATCCAACGACGGCTCTCCACTCGCCTTTGGGGTACCCTCAAGCGCGTCTTCCCGCGCTGCAGCATGATTTCCCAGGCCATCGCCTTCAACGTTTTTCTCGCCTTTTTTCCCACGCTGCTCCTGGCCGTCGGCCTGGCCTCCAGTTGGATTGGCAGCCGCACCGCGCTGCTCGACGCCATCCGCGATTTCACCTCATTTCTACCGCCCGGGAGCCAGGGCATCGTGGCCGATTTTCTCAGCCGCCGCGGTCCCGACCTCTGGAAGTTCGCCTTGCTTGGTTGGGCAGGCAGCCTGATTGGCGGATCGCAGGTGATGAAGCTTCTAATGGAGGGCATTCACCTGATTTACGGCGACGAAGAGCGCAGTGGTTTTCTTCACCGGCAACTTCGCGGGCTCCTGTTGCTGCTAATCACGGTTGCGCCCATTCTCATCGCCGGAATCCTCGGCGTGTTCGGACGGCCGTTGCGCCACTGGGTAACCGGCGTAATCGGCACACACACCTTCGTGAACGGCCTCTGGCTGGTGTTTTTTCCGCTGGTGGCTATGGTCCTGGCCATGCTCGCGCTCACCGTCGTTTATTGGGTGGCGAGGCCCGAAGAAGAGAGTCTCCAGCGCGTGCTGCCCGGTGCCATGCTGGCCACGCTGCTGTGGTGGCTGGTGAACGTCATCTTCGGTTTTTATGTTCGCCGCGTTCCGTACAGCCTGGTGTACGGAGGCCTTGCCGCCGTAATCGGCCTGCTCATCTGGATGCAGATTTCCGCAGTGATTGTTTTTCTGGGCGCCGCCTGGAATGCCGAAACGGACGAAATGCGCGTAAACTGATTCCGTTCGCGCGGCGGCAAGTTTATGAAGTCTGTCCAGATCATCAGCTATTCCGGCTACAAAGCCGACGAATCGCCTCGGATCCTCAAACTCGGCGACACCCTTCTGCCCATCACCCAGATCGAAAACCGCTGGTATTCCCCCGGCGAAACCTTCTTCCGCGTCCTCACCCAAACCGGCGATCGTTACCTCCTCCGCTACGTCGAAGCGCAGGACGTCTGGACACTCGAAGGCTTCCGCAGCCATCGCGTGGACGGGGTAGCTCAGAGGGCGGAGCAGGCCGACGAAGATTGAAACAATGGCAACGGTGGGGAGAGCTATGTAACTCTGTAAACAGGGCCTAGCGTTGGAGTTAAGCCGCCCTAGCGGTCGTCTTGAATGACTCGTTAGGCCGTTCTGTTCGAAATAGTCGTCGAAGTACATGGCCTTTCCACATCCACAATCCTGAAATCAGCAATACGGGGAAAAAGACATACCGAATCGTCCAGGCGTAGTTTGGAGTATCCGTCGGCGAATCATAAATGTAACCGAGTATCGGAATGCCACAAATGATGTGAATCCAGCGAAAAATCGAACGTCTGGTAGTCTCTTTCATGATGAACTTCTCCTCCATTTATCGGCGACCTTGCATCCGTCACGACGTTTGACCCGCCTTAGGCGGCCAATTGGGCGCTTCAATGCCGAACTGCTTTGCGTACTCCGCGTTCAATCGTTGCCAACCAAACTTCATGGCCTCAGGACCAACGATGCGTCCGATAGGAATTCCGCCGAGCAGGTGATCCAGAACATCGAAACAAATGTGCCACCCGGCAGCACCCATTGCGATGAAGCGGTGACCGATGTTGGTCCACAGCGTGAGGCGCGTGCCGCCAACAAAGGGTTCGAGTTCCCACCGCATCTCAAAGTCACCCCACTTGTACTCAAGCACCCTGGGAGCATCGGCTCGCGTCACTTTTGTTTCGGTCACGCGTGGCGCGGGTGCTCCCACCGTGGTGAGCTTCACCGTGTTTCCCACTGTTCCCAAGCTTACATCGGCGTCGAAGGGAGCCCACTCGTGCAGGTGCGCCGGGTCGGTTAGCGCCTGCCACACTTTCTCAGGCGAATGGCGCAGCTCTCTCACCAGAATGAGCGTCCACTTCTCTCCGTCCTTCCGTACCTGCGCCACGCTGGCCGGGCCCGGTGTGTACCGCTCGCGATAGGTCACCTTGTTCTCCTTAACGTGAAGAGCGTGCCAGCTGTGTGAGCTGAATCAGGTTGCCGCAGGTGTCCCTCAGCATCGCAATAATCGAGGCAGTCACGTCGGTGGGAGGCATTGTGAACTCGGCGCCGCGAGCCTTGATCCGTTCGTAATCGCCCTTGATGTCGTCAGTGAAAAACATTGCGGCGGGCTGGCCCTGTTGAAACATCGCCTGCTGATACGCTTTGGCCGCGGGGTTGTTATTCAGCGCCAGCTGCAGCGCGGTGCCTTCCGGCTCCTCGGGCGAGGCAACCGTCAGCCAGCGATATGGGCCCTGACTGAAATCGGTCTTCTTGGCAAAGCCGAGTACCTCCGTATAGAAGCGCAGGGCCTTGTCCTGATCATCCACGTACACGCTGGTCACTTTGATTTTCATTTTTTTTCTCCTTTCTCATGTTTGCGATTTGAGCCGCCTCGTATTCTCACTGTCTTGTTTTTTGTTGGTGATGAGCGTTCCATTTGGTCGAGGTGGCGTTCGAGAGCATCCACGTGATCGGACCAGAACCGACGGAACCGAGCCAGCCAGGCATCCAGCTCCTGAAACGGTTCTGGTTTCAGCCGGTAGAGACGGCGCTGAGCGTCCACGGTGGACTCCACGAAACCGGCTTCGCGCAGCACTCGCAGGTGCTTTGACACGGTCGGCTGCGTCATACGAAGCTGGCGCTCGATCTCTCCGACTGACTGTTGTGACGAGGCCAGGAGGCTGAGTATCGCGCGGCGGTTCGGCTCCGCAATGATTTCGAAAGATTCCATTCTCTAAATATACTCCACAGAGCATATACGTGTCAAGGTATATTTAGGCAGGGCCAGAGGCAACGGTTTCAGTCGGCGTGCGGGGCAGTAGCTCTTGGCGGATAATTCTTCAGCAGCTTCTCCACGGACTTCTGGATCTTCTTCTCACTTCTGTCGAGATTTGGTTTGATCTCGACGGCGTTCGACACGGCGCCGCGCCACACCAGTTTTTTTTCTGTCGCCGCATACATGTCCAGGTCAAGCTGCCCGGCGTGGATGGACGCCTCGGAAAGCGTGGTCAATCCGCCGCCCCACCCCGGGCCGTAGCCCCAGCCGTCGCGATACGCCATCCACGGTGTCTGCCTGCTGAGGGCCGTCTGGTAACCGATGTAAAGGTCGGCGTAGTCCGAGTCCGTTTTGAGCAGGCCTTTTTTGGCCAGCTCGGCGTCAATCACGAAGGCGATTTCCCGCGCGGTGATGTAGTCGACCTGCTGCACGCTCTTGATGTGTACCCACTTATAGCTCTTGAATTTGGAGAAGTCCGTGTCTCGGTCGAAGTTGTAGGTTACGTCCTGAGCCGCGGCATGACCTGCTGCAAACCCCAGAACCAGTGGTACCAGCAAAGCGATTCTCTTCATCCCAGTTCCTTCCTGGGACCGGGCAGCCACCATGATGCGCAATCCGCCGCAAATTTGGAACGGTAATCTTGCCGTGAAGTCCGGGAGGGAACAAAGTCCTGGTTAACAACTTACCGTGACTTAGTCGTGGCTTCCGACGATAACTCCCGAGTAGCCGACAAACTCGGGAGCTATCGGATGGTAGGTGGAATCGAAATGGTTGGTGCGCCCAATTCTACGGGCACCGCTATACGACTACTAGGCGCGGATTGCAAAGTCACCTGTGAACTACAGCGCGAACGCTCAATGTTGCGGTCGGCTGGTTATCGCTGGCGCGCATTCTCACAACTGCGCACGTTATCGCTTTTCCGCCGGAATTCTCGCAAGCGTTTCGATCGTAATCTGCTTGTATCCACCCTCCACGCGCACAACCATTTGATTCTTGTCGCCGACGGGCATTTTCAGCTCCATCGGGTCGTGCTTCTCCACGAAAGTGCCGGAGGCGCGGACGCGAGCATTCAGCAGGCTCTTTAGCCGTTGATTGCCATCGGCGGGAAAGTACAGAACCCCATCGTCGGTCGCGATTGCGAGAGGTGCACCGCGGGCCAAGCAGGCCGCGCCGCAGTCCTTGTGAGACGCGGCTGTGGCCGCGGAAGCATGCAACATGAAACAGGCGGCGTCGACCACTTTACCGGTCACTGTGACGGCATTGGAATCGCTGGTCTGGCTGGATAGTTCGGAGCCAGCAGCCTTGGAGAGAGGTCGACCGCTGGGATGAAATACAGCGTTGATCAGCCGAGCTTGCGGAAACGCGAGACGATTCCGTCCGAAGGCTGCGATTTCCCGTTGCCGATCTTCATCGTTCTCCGGCTTCGAGATTCTTGGACAAGGCGCGGGTTCCACGGAGCCCACGTACGTCAGGCACTGATTGTCCTCAAAGGTATTCGCGCCTGGGGTCGAGAGATCTCGAATGTCGGCGCCGACCGATGCACCAAACGCATTCGAGACCTGCACGGGAGGGTTGCCCGCAATGATGTTGCGACGAATGATGTTCCCTCCCTGCGTGCTGGCCATAATCAAAACGCCATTCAGGTTGCCGCCGATCTTGTTCTTCTCGATTAAATTGTCTTTGCTTGTGCCCACCAGTCCCACACCGAAATTGTTGCTGGTAGCGCCGCTTGAGAAAGTCGACGGAAGCGCGCCATTCCCGCTGTAAACGTTCAACCGAACTCGGTTGTTGTGGCTGCCAGCAAGTCAAGTCCCCCCACAAGGGGCGCCCTCGGACCCGCTCGAATTTCGAACGAAGACGTTCCTTTCGATGTCACTGTCCATGGAGGCAACTAGGATAATGCCACTGAAACAGTTGTCAGACGCAGTGACTTCCTCGACCTTTACTTTGCTGGCGCCGAAGACGCCTATTCCAAACCCTCCGAATTTTTGCACCAGCCCAGGCCCAACGATGGCGACATCATGCACGCCGGCGACATCAATGCCATCTTGGGACGACGTACCGGACGTGCAGCCAGTGATTTCTTCCGTGATGCTGTAACCGTTCAGGCGCAGTTTGATATCCGAGGCTCCAAACTGGATGCACGGGTTCCCGGAGACCATGCACTTCACATCGCCCACAAGTTCGCTGTCATCGTAGATGGTGAGTGTGGTGGAGTAGGTACCGCTGATCTCAGCGGCCTGGACACATACGCCAGAGACAAAGAGCGCAAATACCGAGAGAACGGAAAGCGTTATTCGGCTACAGAGGATCTTGCTCATAGGACCTCCTGACGCCGTGCTTTAGGGTCGCTATGTAAACCAGGGTAGGGGTACGGCGTGGAATGCGCACAAGCCTAGGCAGGCGACCAGGGCTTGTCAAGCAGAAACTTCGTAGGGCTCGCGCTCTGCGCAGCCCAAAGTCACGTTCGGTCGAGCCCATTGACACTTGTCGCCGATTGCGGGTGGAAGACGGGCAAACCGGAAGTAATCCTCAAGTCCTTCCATGAGAAACGCGGGAACCGGAGAAGTCCGGCTTAGTACTTGATTTTTCCGGTTATCCTATCAGGAGTTGGCGCCCAGTCTGCGGCAGCCGGCATCTAATTTTTGAATCCGGGGGGTGCCGCCGGACGCAAAATAGTTTGGCGGTGTAACCATGATTGAATCTTCTGATCTGCGGATGATGAGAATTCCACTCAACCGCGGAGCCGGCCATATTCCCGCACTCGGCTTTGGCACCTTAATCCCCGACGCAGCTGTGACGATAACTGCGACCAGAGACGCACTGGAAGCCGGATTTCGACACTTCGATTGCGCGGAACGATACGGGAACGAGCGCGAGGTAGGCCGGGCGTTGCAGGCAGGACTTGCCCCTGGAGGGATCGCGCGAGAAGACATTTTTGTTACCACAAAGCTGTGGAACTCCAATCACCGGCCTGAGCGCGTCGAACCGGCTTTCGAGGCGAGTCTGGACAGACTCGGGCTCAAGTATCTGGACCTCTATCTCATTCACACTCCATTAGCATTTCAGCCTGGGGACGAGCAGGATCCGCGGGATCAAAATGGCAATGTCCTTTACGACCACGACGTGACTTTGCTCGATACCTGGAAGGCGATGGAAGGTCTCGTGGATCACGGCAAGTGCCGGGCCATCGGACTTTCAGACATCGGTTTAAACGAAGTGAAGGCCATCTATGAATCAGCGAGAATCAAGCCAGCCGTAGTCCAAGTGGAATCACATCCGTATCTGCCGGAAACGGAGCTATTGGAATTCTGCAAGGAGAAGGGCATTGTGCTTTTGGCTTTTGCACCGTTAGGTCACGGAATGAAGCCGGGGCTGCTCGAAGATCCAGTCATTTCGGCTATCTCCGCGCGAGTTGGAAAGACGCCGGCACAGGTGCTGCTGGCTTGGGCGGTGCAGCGCGGCACGGCTTTGCTTACCACGCCCAAGAGCGCGGCCCGTGCGAGAGAGAATTTCGACATCTCTGCCCTTCCGGCAGAGGCGCTTGACGAAATCAATCGAATTCAGACCAGACAGAGGCTGAATCCGGTGGTGAATACCGGCGTTCCGGGGTTCATTCCAAAAGGTAGAGGAGCATGAAAGCGAAACCGCAGCCAGAGCAGTCCATGCAAGAGGAACAAATCCGTGCCGCTCTGAATGCGCACTGGCAAGCGTCGGCAGCCGGCGATGCAAACGCGGAACACGATATTTACGATGACGATGCTATTTGTGACTATCCCCAGTCGGGCGAGCGAATCCTCGGGCGAAGAAATTTGCAGGCCTTGCGAAGTCATCATCCCGGCAAGCCGTCGGGCTTCGAGGTCAAGCGGATTCTCGGAAACGGGGATCTCTGGATCACGGAATACACAATCACTTACCAGGGGCGACCGGCATACACGGTGAGTATTATGGAGTTCCGCAGCGGCAAAGTCGTCCACGAAACACAGTATTTCGCGGATCCCTTCGAGGCGCCGGCCTGGCGGAGGCAATGGGTTCAGCAGATCGCATGACGCCGCACTGAGGATGAGGAAATTTGCTTGGCGGATAGCCGACCATTGACGCCAGGCAGCGAGATTTTCCTATTCGTCGAGCCTTCCGAAACCGCATGATTCAGATAGGGCTGAACGTTCACATCTTTTCTATTTTGCGATTATTGATGGCCAGTTCGCGATCAGGGTCAGTGGTGAATTCGGGTTGAGAGAATTGATCAGGAAACGGTGGCCGGGTGCAACGTCATATTGGAAAAGAACGAAAGTAGGGCCTACGACGTGTGTTTGGAATAGCGTTCGCGGTGTTCCAGCTATTTTTCTTACGGGATCAAACGTGGCAGCCATGATTTTCCTGTCAGCACTGAGGTAGTAAATTTCCTTTCCGTCTTTCCTCCAGACCGCCTGCGCGCCCCCACCCTGGGAGATCTGGATGCGTACTCCAGGGCCGGAAGAAGGTTGGACGACAATTTCTTGATACCGGGTACGCGGCTCGATTCGTGCAATCCACTTACCGTCCGGGGAAAAACGGGCCTCCGCTCCTATTCCGATTTCGCTGACTTGTTGATCGGCTTCTGCATAAACCCCCAGGAATGGGAGGCCTTTTCCAAAATCCATGTACACCAGATGGCCATCAAGGGACCAATCGTTCAGAAGTTTCCGCGCTCCCTTCACAAGAAGCTGCGGCGATCCAAAGCCATCAAAGGGAACTTGGTATACAGCTGTGGAGTTTCCTTCGATGGCGGTATACGCTATCCGTTTGCCGTCGCTAGACCACACCGGAGTCCCTTCTTTCCCACCATCCGTTATGCGAGTCGATCTTCCGCTCGCAAGATCAATCACGCGGACGTAGTATTTTCCGTTGCGAGCGTCATCAGAGGCGACTGCTAGCAAGCGTCCATCCGGTGACAACCTAGGGTCCCAAAAGCCGGAACCCGGGATTTGTCCAAGCTCCTTTCCCGTGCCGTCGTACCATATCAGCCGCGTGGAGAAGGCTGCCGAGGATTGGATCACCAGCGTGCCGTTTTGTGAAGCAGAAAACCCTGCGTGATGAAATCCACCGTTGTCTTCAATAACTTCCTGCTCCGCAATGATTACAGCAGGACCTGTGAACTCCAGCCGGTCGGGATTGAAGGGTTGGGCTACCAGACTTCTGTCGCGAACGTAAAGCAGTTGTCCGTCAGAGAATTCGACATTCCCTTTCAAGTCTTGGGAGATGAGTTTTGCGCTGCCGCCATTGAGGGAGCCGACGTAGATTCCATTTACCTCCGAATTCCCCGGTGTATTCCAATCGAAAAAGTAAACAAAGTGTTTCCCGTCAGGCAGGAAGTATGGCCAACGGTATCCATTCCCGTTTCCTTGACCGGGTGCTAAGGAGAGCGTTACCGGATCTCCTCCAGTTTCGGGAATGCGGTTCAGGGGACCGGCTACGCTGGATACAAACACAATTGTCCCCTCCCGATTCCAGGTTCCTCCCCTACCCACAGGAGCATCGCACAAGGTTTTAACGGCGCCGCCTGTTGTGTCCACCGTCTTGAGTTTACCTTCTGCAAAAAATCCTACGCGTCGACTGTCTGGCGCCCAGAAAGGATAGATGGCATCTTCCGTGCCGCTGATGTCCTGTGCGCTGGGAGCGGAGAGAACGCGGACCCAGAGATGGTTCATTCCGTCCGGGCCGACTGCAACAAAGGCCAGCCGTGTGCCGTCGGGCGAAAGCGAGAAATTGTAAGGGGTGAATGAACTGTCGAGTGGCGGGAGTATCGAAGAACGTACCACGTTAGCAGCCGGCGGTGAGCCGCGCAGTTGCAGGAAAACTAGCACTATCACCATGACGGCAAGCATAGTCGCGGCGCCCAAAGCAAACCATTTACGATAACTCCCCCGCTGAACGTGGAGCACAGCGCCAGATTGGGTCACAGACTCGCTCTGCATGATTGAGTCCAGTTCGAGTGCAACGTCCCTGGTCGTTTGCCAACGATCATCGGGATCTTTTGCTAAACACCGCCGAATGACGTGGTCTAGACTTCGTGGCGACATCGGCTTGAGAGTGCTGATCGGCGCCGGCTCTTTTTCAAGAATGGCCGACGCTACGCTAAGTTGACTCTTGCCTTCAAACGCACGCTGCCCCGTCACCATTTCGTACAGTACTGCACCTAGTGAAAAAATATCGGAGCGCGCATCGAGATCTTTCCCCTCAACCTGTTCTGGCGACATGTACTGGTAGGTGCCGACGATGGTTCCTTCCTGTGTGACGGGTGCTTGTGGTGCTGCACTTGCGGTCAAGGTGACAGTCGAAGTTGTGGGCGAAGCAGGCCGGGCCAGACCAAAGTCGAGCAGCTTTGCACCCGTTTTCGTCAGCATAATGTTTCCGGGTTTGAGATCGCGATGAATAATGCAGCTGCGGTGGGCTCTATCAAGTGCATCGGCAATCTCTCGACCGACCTTCAACACTTGGTCACTTGGAAGGGGGCCTTTCAGGAGGCGTTGTGCGAGAGATTCTCCGTCCAGGTACTCCATGACTAGATACTCCGTGCCGTCTTGCGATCCAATGTCATGGAGCGTGCAAATGTTGGGGTGATTCAACCCTGATATGGCCTTTGCTTCGCGCTCGAACCGTTGTTTCCGAATTGGATCTCTAGAGAGTTGTTCCGCGAGAATTTTGATTGCGACGGTACGATCCAATCTCGTGTCTTTTGCACGATAGACTTCGCCCATGCCGCCAGCGCCGAGTGGCGAAACTATTTCATAAGGTCCAAGTCTTGTACCTGGGTCAAGAGGCATAGAGTGCCGGGATTATAACCCTAGAGAGCACGCCATGGAATCTTCAGCCACTCAAGTCCTGGTAAACGCTGGTAACCGGTAAAGTGGGTACTGGGACCAGCCCCCGCAAAGCAAAATCTAGCTGCACTGAAGTGGTGCCGCGGCCACTGGTGTATCATTTTTCCCGCCCTATGAGTTAGCCCACCATCGCGTTGACACCCGCAAAACGCGCGGCGTATAGTCAGTGCATCCCACACGCGCGAGGCGGCCTGCGGTGCGTCTCTGTACGCCATTTCAATTCAGGACGCGAATGGGGGCAAGGGAAGGGATGAGCTCGCGTTTGCTTTACCGGAACCCGTCGTGCCGCCACGCGCTCTGGATTGCCTTGTCGTTTTTCCTTCCTCTCCTCATCCAGCCGGCCTGGAGTCAGGATTCCGCTCCCGCTTCCGCGCCAGAAAAAGCACCTCCCGCCAGTCCTCAGGAATCCGCGGCCAAGCCCAAGACGGACGCCGGCTCCGAAATCTCCCAGATGGATTCGGCGGCCACGTTTAAGGTTCGCGTCAACCTCGTCCAGGTGCGCGTGATTGTCCGTGGCCCCTCCGGCAAACCCATCGACAATCTTACACGCCAGGATTTTCTGCTCTACGACCAGGGCAAGCTGCAAACCATCAGCAATTTCTCCGTGGAAACCACGCAGACCCGCCTGCAACGCGCTGCTGCCGTCGCAAAAACCCAAGAGGACGCTGCTTCGAACGGTGATGACTCCGGACACAAGCCGCCCGTTCTGCCGGAGCGATTCGTCGCTCTCGTTTTTGACGACGCGCATCTCTCCTTGCAGGATGCGACTTGGGCCAGGTCGCAGGCCGGTCGCTTCCTCGATTCCACGGCCGCCACGGATCGAGTCGGCATTTACACCACCTCGGGACAGGACACCGTGGAATTCACCGCCGATAAAGCGGCGCTGCACCGGGCGATTCTCGGGGTGGTGCCGCGGCCCCTGACGCCGCAGGCGCTGGGCGCCGATTGCCCGGAAATCACCCACTACATAGCGGACCAGATCGAAAACAAGCACGATATTCAGGCCCAGGCCGTGGCGATTGAAGAGACCGTCCAGTGCGCGTTCAACGGGGATGAAACTCAGCAAGCCCAAGCATTGGTGATTGTGCGGGGCGCCGTCCTTCGCGCGCTCAACGCCGGCGATATTGAAAACCAATTTACCTACCGGCATCTTGAGGATGTACTTCGCCGCCTCGCCAGCATGCCCGGCGAACGCATCATGCTTCTTGTCTCTCCGGGCTTTCTGCTTACCACCGCTTACCTGGATGAATCCGGCGTGATCGATCGCGCCAACCGCGCCAACGTGGTTATCAACACCCTCGACGCCCGCGGCCTATACACGCCCGACGTGATGGGCGACATTTCGCGGCCATCCTCCGACAGCATCCGCACCGCGGGCTTGAAAACCACGTACCGTATTGCCTCGCAGCAGGAAAACCAGTACGTTTTGGGCGACCTTGCCTATGGCACCGGCGGCACCTTCTTCCACAACTCCAACGATCTTCAGGGCGGGTTGCAGGTCGCGGGACTCGCGCCGGAAGTCTCCTACGTGCTGGCGTTTTCTCCGCAGAATCGCAAGATGGACGGCCAGTATCACTTGCTTCGGGTCGCTCTGGCGCAAAAATCGAAATATTCGATCCAGGCGCGCCGCGGTTACTACGCTCCCCGCAAAGTTGACGATCCTCTCGAGTTGGCGCGGCAGGAAATTCAGGAAGCCATCTATTCCCAGGAAGAGATCAACGAGCTTCCGCTCGACCTCCAGACCCAATATTTCAAAAGTGACCCCGAGGGCGCGCGCCTGAGCATCGTCTCTCGCCTGGAAGTGAAAAACATGCATTTTCGCAAAGCGGAGGGTCGCAGCCATGATGAGCTCACCCTGGCCACCGCCATCTTTGATGAAAACGGCAATTTCATCACTGGCGGTGAAAAAACCGTCAAAATGTACTTGAAAGACGCCACCTACGAGCGCCTCACCCACACGGGGCTCACCGTAAAATCCAGCTTTGCCGTCAAGCCCGGGCGTTACCTTGTTCGTCAGGTGGTTCGCGATTCGGAAGGTTCCCAGATGGCCGCGCGCAATGGCGCCGTCGAAATTCCGTTTTAGGGAGGCAGTCATGGCAACGCAACCGATGAATGGAATGAAATCTCAGGTGCTGCTCCCGCTTGCGTTGCTCGCGCTTTCCACTTGCCCCTCTTCGCTTCGCGCGCAAACTCAGGAGCCCGCCAAACCCGAGGCCCCGGCTCAGCAACAACCCGTTGCCACGTCGCCAGTGATCCGCACGGAATCCCGTGTCGTTCTTGTGGATGCGGTCGTGACCGACAAGAAAGGGAAGTACGTCCACGATCTCACCCAGAAGGATTTCAAGGTCTACGAAGACAACAAGGAGCAGGCCGTCACTAGCTTTTCCTTCGGCAGCGATTCTTCCGGCCCTGTCAGCGCGCAGAAACATTACATGATTCTCTTTTTCGACAACTCCTCCATGGCGGCTCCCGACCAGATCCAGGCTCGCGCCGCCGCCGCGAAATTTGTCGCGGAAGGCGCGGCGCCTGACCGCTTGATGGCCGTGGTGGATTTCGGCGGCAGTCTGCTGGTGAAGCAGAATTTCACCGCCAACGCCGACCTGCTCACCGCCGCCGTCAGCGGAGTGAAGCATGCCAACATCGAAACCAACGGCCAGGACGCCGCGCTAGCCAATCCCGTCATGGTCGCTTCGGCAGGTTTGTCTTCGATCAGCAACGCCGAAGCGGACTACGGAGCCCGTACCATGCTGCTCGCCATTCGCAGCCTGGCGAAAAATCTTCGCGCCGTTCCCGGGCGCAAAATGCTGATTCTGTTTTCGGCGGGATTTCCTCTGACCACCGAACGAATCTCCGAACTCACGGCCACCATCGACGCCTGCAACAAGGCGAACGTCTCGATCTATACGCTCGACGTGCGTGGCCTGATGGCGCCGGTCTTGCCGGTCCCCACCGGATCCATGCGCCAGCCCCATTTGCCGCATTCACTGGCGGCATCGTCACGCGCCACCAGTTCGCAACGCCCCAGTCTGGTGATGGCGAGTTTCTCCCCGGCAAGCGCTGCTGACCCGCAAAAGCCCGGCGGAGGCGCTGGTGGCGGGGGCACTGGCGGCGGAGGCGGTCATCCCGGTGGAGGTGGCGCACCTGGAGGTGGTGCACCCGGCGGCGGCACCGGCGGTGGTAAGGGTGGAGCGCCAGGAGGCACAAGCGGGACGGGCGGCGGCAAGGGAGGCGCGCCTGGAGGAACCGCCGGAGGAACAACCGGCGGTGGCACGCGCCCGATCAATTCGGGTTACAACAGCTATTACAACAACCCGAATAACGCGCCGCGGTCGATCCTCCCTCAGATGCCCACCTCGGCGTCCACCAATCAGCAGATCCTGCAATCTCTCGCCGATGGCACGGGCGGCTTCGCGATTTACAACACCAACGATCTGCTCGGCGGACTTGAGCGCATCGGACGCGACCAAAATGAATTTTATCTGCTTGGCTACGTTCCGTCGTCCAGTCCGGAAGGCAGCTGCCACACGCTCAAAGTAAAGATGAGCCAGGGTGGCATGCAAGTCCGTTCGCGCAGCGGCTATTGCAACGTGCGCCCCGTCAATCCGCTCGACGGAAAGCCCATCCAAAAACAGATGGAGCTGCAAGCGGCGGGGAACCAGCCCGGAGCAATTCACGGTTCGCTGCAAGCGCCATTCTTCTATTCCGGGCCAAACGTCGCTCAGGTGAGTCTGGCGATGGAAATTCCCGGCGATTCGCTCATCTTCAACAAGGACAAGGGCAAGTATCACGCCAACGTGAACGTCCTTGGCATTGCCTACAACCCCGACGGCTCCGTCGGCGCTCGCTTCAACGACACGCTGAATCTCGACCTCGAAAAAGATGAGTGGAAGGAATTCACCAAGCAGCCGTACCACTACCAGAACCAGTTCGATGCGGCGCCCGGCGCGTACAAACTTTCCGTGGTGCTCAGCTCCGGCGGTGACAACTTTGCGAAGTTTGAGAAACCTTTGAAGATCGACGACTACGACGGAAAGAAATTTACCCTCGGCGGCGTGGTTCTCTCCAAAACCATCCAAGCGGTCGACCAGATTCCCACCGACGTGGACGCCACGCTGCTCGAGGATCGCACACCGATGATCGTCAAGGGCATGCAGATCACGCCGGCGGCAAATTACGCTTTCAAGCAATCGGACAGAGTCGTTATTTATTCGCAGGTCTATGAGCCGCTCCTCAAGTCCGACGCGCCGCCGCGTGTCGTGGCGGGCTATAGCATCATCGATGCCTCCGACAAACAGGTGTTCTTTTCCGGCCCGATCCCTCTGGAGGAATACATGCAGAAAGGCAACGCCGTCGTTCCCTTCGGCCTGGTTGTTCAAGTGAAGGATCTTCCCCCAGGGAATTATCGGTTGGTCCTGCAGGCTGCTGACGGCGCCCACAACCAGGCGCCGAAACGCGAAGCCCAGTTCACCGTCGCCAATTAACCCTTTGAGTGCGGCCTGTCCTGAGCCTGCCGAAGGGGAGCGAAGCTCCCGCTTTTGCGGTTGGAGCTCCAATACCAAATCCTGCGTAGAGGCACTCGGGCTCGCCTACGAGGCCCCTATCCTTAAGCCACACCAGCCCGTACTGCCAGCAACTTTTGCCGTTCCGGAGGGTTAATCTAAGGGTTATGGAAGAGTTCCCGCGCTACCTTTCCAAGTTAATTTCGAGTCGCAACCGCGTGGCTGTCCGCGTCACGCCCCGGGCATTTTTAGCCTGTTTTCTCTCCTGCAACATCTTCTTCTTTTCCCTCGGAGTCGAAATTCCCGCCACCACCGCTGCCGAGAAGAAGCCCAAGCAGGACCCCGTCCTTAAAGGTCTTCCAATTACGGACCTTACCGCCGACGAAGCCATTCTTCACGCTCTGAACCGCCTCGCCTATGGCCCGCGACCGGGCGACATCGAACGCATAAAACAGATCGGCCTGGCGAAATGGATCGATCAGCAACTCAATCCGAATTCCATAAACGACTCCGCCGTCGAAGTACGCCTGGAAATTTATCCAACGCTTAGGATGCGCACTTCGCAACTCCTCGCCGAGTATCCGAATCCCAAGCAAGCCGCAAAGCAGGAATTGAAGGCCCAGAATCAGCATCAGCAGCCCGGCGCTGCTGCCGCCGAAGTCGTCGCTCGGGATATGCAATCAAAATCGGCCCCGCAGGATCCCGTGCAACAAACCGCTCAGGGCGCCGACGCTGCGATTAATGCGATGGCGCAAGAAATAGACTCATCCTCTCCCGCGGCGAAATCAGCTGACTCTTCCGGCGTCCCTATGTCTGCGTCTACCGCGGACACGCCTTCTCTGATGAAGCTCAACCCGCCCACGCGCGGCGCTTCCCAAAGAGATCCCCTCGGCATGGATCCCAACGCCGTTCCCAGAGCGATCTCTGATGACAGCAAGCGGCCGCAGCGCGTCGTGGAAGAACTCGCCATGGCCAAGACGGTTCGCGCCATCTACAGCGAGCGCCAGTTGCAGCAGGTGATGGACGATTTCTGGTTCAACCACTTCAACGTTTTCGCGGGCAAGGGGGAAGTGAAGTGGTATCTCACCTCCTACGAGCGCGATGTTATTCAGCCCCATGCCTTCGGCAAGTTCCGCGACCTCGTCACCGCCACCGCGCAAAGCCCGGCCATGCTCTTCTATCTGGATAATTTTTTGAGCGCCGATCCCAATGCGGCTCATCGCCTTGCGGCGCAGCGTGCCATGCGCCAGCAGATGCGCCGCGGGCCCTATGGCTATCCGCCGCGCCCGCAGCCACAGCAGGCGCAGAATAAGCAGCAGCAGCGCGGCCTCAACGAAAATTACGGCAGAGAATTGATGGAGCTCCACACGCTCGGCGTTGACGGCGGCTACACGCAGAAGGATGTCACCGAAGTGGCCCGCGCCTTCACCGGCTGGAGCATAGAGAAGCCCCGCGAATATCCGCAGTTTAAATTTGAGGAACGCCTCCACGACCCCGATCCGAAAATCGTGCTGGGCAAAAAGATCCATGCTGGCGGCATCAAGGACGGTGAGGAAGTCATCGCGCTGCTTGCGAAGAATCCCAATACCGCACGGTTTATCTCCACCAAGCTTGCGCGACGTTTCGTTTCCGATACGCCGCCGCCCTCGCTGGTGGATCGCATGGCCAAAACCTTTCTGAAGTCCGACGGCGACATCCGCGACGTGATGCGGACCATGATTTATTCGCCGGAGTTCTGGTCGCGCGACGCGGTCCGTGCCAAGGTCAAGACGCCGTTTGAACTTGTGGTCAGCTCCGTCCGCGCACTCGGCACCGATGTGGATACACCCATGCCGCTGGTCGGCTGGGTCGGCAGAATCGGTGAGCCCCTTTACCAGTGCCAGCCGCCCACCGGCTACTCGGACAAGGCGGAGACTTGGGTCAACACCGGCTCGCTGCTGAATCGCCTTAATTTTTCATTGGCCCTTGCAGGCAATAAGGTGCGCGGCTCGCGCAGCGACGTAAACGCCTTGCTCGGCACCGATTCTTCGAGTGATCCAAAGGCCGCGCTCGATCGTGCCGTGCAGGTTTTTCTGGGCGGCCAGGTGGCGCCGAACACCGTGGACACGCTGCAAAAGCAGCTCGAGAATCCACAGGTAGTCCAGGCGAAACTGGATGACCCGGTGAAACAAGTAGACCTGGGCGTGGTAACCGGCTTGGTCCTTGGCGCTCCCGAATTCCAGCGCCGCTAGTTTTGAGTGCGGGAGCTTTGCTCCCGCTTTTACGGTGTAAGCCCAGAGGACGTCCTTCGGGCCGTTATAGAGGTGACCACATGAACGACTACTGCTGCGAAGGCATCCGACCCGCAAAATTCTCCCGCCGCTTTTTTATGAAGCAAGGCGGCATCGCTCTCGCCGGCCTCAGCACCATGCCCGCATTTCTGCAGCGCGCGATCGCTTCCACTCCGTCCGCGGGGAAAAAGCAACTCGTTGTCCTCTTCCAGCGCGGCGCCGCCGACGGTCTCAACATCGTCATCCCCTTCGGCGAACCAAATTACTACCGCCTGCGCCCATCCATCGCCATCCCTCAGCCAAAGCGCGGCGGCGGCGATGCCGCGATCGATCTCGACGGCTTCTTCGGCCTCCATCCGTCGCTCGCTTCTTTCACGCCGCTCTTCCAGAAAAATCAGCTCGCCATCGTGCATGCCGCTGGCTCGCCCGATCCTACGCGCTCGCACTTCGATGCGCAGGACTACATGGAATCCGGCACGCCTGGCGTGAAAGCAACCCAGGACGGCTGGCTCGACCGCGCCATCGGCACGATCCCCGAAGAAAACGCTTCGCCCTTCCGCGCCGTCGCCATGGGACCAAATCTCCCGCGCATGCTGCAGGGCAGCACCGGTGCCATCGCCATTCCCGACCTGCGCCAGTTCAAGGTTCAGCCGCAGTCCGCTGCCATGGCCAATGTTGCCGAAGGCGGCTTCGAAGCCATGTACGCGCAAACCGTGGACCACGCGCTGCACGGCACCGGCACGGAGACTTTCGAAGCCATCGACATGCTGCGCAAAATCGACACCTCAAAATATCCGCCGGAAAACGGCGCTGACTACCCGAAATCTCCCGTCGGCCAACGCCTGCAGCAGATCGCGCTGATGATCAAAGCGAACATCGGCCTGGAAGTGATGTTTCTCGATTGCGGCGGATGGGACAATCACGTCAACGAAGGCAGCACGCAGGGCCAGCTTGCGAACCTGCTCCGCGACTTGAGCCAGTCGCTCGCTGCGTTCTACCAGGATATGGGCGACCGCATGGGCGACGTCGTCGTAGTCACGATGAGCGAATTCGGCCGCACCGCCCGCGAAAACGGCAACCGCGGCACCGACCACGGCCACGCCAACTGCATGTTTATCATGGGAGGCGACGTAAAAGGAGGCCGCGTCTACGGCAAGTGGCCCGGCCTCAACGACCACCAGCTCAACGAAGGCCGCGACCTTGCCCTCACCACCGACTTCCGCTCCGTAGTCGGCGAAATCCTGACCAAGCACCTCAGCGTGAAAAACCTCGCTCCTGTCTTCCCAAGCTTCGACAACAACCCCAGCCGCTTCCCCGGCCTGATTCGCACCTGACGATCAAACAAACCGTCGCTCCAAATGTAGCGCTGGCTTCGTTGCCAGCGCTCTTTTTTCGCAATCATTCGAACGCTGCGCCCACACTCATTCGAACGTCCCAAAATAGAATCGAGCTAAACCTCGCTTGGTGTTCGGCTTACGTGGTGGCAGTAACCAGTTAGTATCGAACCTTAAAGTATCACTTTAAATGTCGGCGCGCCGACATTTTCTATCCGCAAAACAAAAAGGGCGGCCAGCGGCCGCCCCTCTTCTCTTCCGATTAAACTAACAACTCAAAACTAACAACTTATAACTCGCTTGCTAGGCCGCCGCTCCGCGAATGCGCATCGAGTAGAACGAGCGGTACACGAAGGTAAACGACACCACGAAGAACGCCGCCGACAAAATATGCGTCAGCGTGCTCCCCTGTGTGGTCGTTAGCCGCACCGCAAGCTCCACCGCCAGCAAGCCAAACAAGGTGGTGAACTTGATCACTGGATTCAACGCGACCGAAGACGTATCCTTGAACGGATCACCGACCGTATCGCCAACCACCGTCGCGTCATGCAGCGGCGTGCCCTTCTGCTTCATTTCCACTTCCACGATTTTCTTGGCGTTGTCCCAGGCGCCGCCGGCATTGGCCATGAAAATCGCCTGGTACAGGCCGAAAATGGCGATCGAGAAAAGGTAGCCGATGAAAAAGAACGGCTCCAGGAACGCGAACGCCAGCGTGGCAAAGAACACCGCGATGAAGATGTTCAACATGCCCTTCTGTGCGTACTTCGTGCAGATTTCCACAACTTTCTTGCTGTCTTCCACGCTTGCCTTGGTCACGCCTTCCAGCTTGATGTTGGCCTTGATGAATTCCACCGCGCGATACGCGCCTGTGGTCACCGCTTGCGTTGAAGCGCCCGTAAACCAGTAAATCATCGCGCCGCCGGTGATCAACCCAAGCACGAAGGGCGCATGCAGCAGCGAAAGATGGTTGACGTTGGTGGTCAGCCCATTGGTCAGCGCCATGATGATGGAGAAAATCATCGTTGTTGCACCAACCACCGCCGTGCCGATCAGAACCGGCTTGGCGGTCGCCTTGAACGTGTTGCCCGCGCCGTCGTTGGCTTCCAGCATTTCCTTGGCGTACTCAAAGTTCACGTCGATGTTGTAGTCCTTCTTCAATTCGGCCTTGATGTTTGGTACCTGTTCAATCAGCGAAAGTTCGTACACTGATTGCGCGTTGTCGGTCACCGGTCCATAGGAATCAACCGCGATGGTCACCGGGCCCATGCCAAGGAATCCGAACGCCACGAGTCCAAACGCGAACACCGCCGGCGCCAGCATCATTCCGCCCAGGCCCATGTTGCTGATCAGGTAGCCCATGGACATCAGCAGGACCATTGCCAGTCCGATGTAGTACGCCGAGAAATTTCCCGCCACGAAGCCGGAGAGAATTCCGAGCGACGCGCCGCCTTCCTCCGCCGAAGTCACCACCTCTTTCACGTGCCGCGATTCTGTTGAAGTGAAAACTTTCACGAGTTCTGGAATGATCGCGCCCGCCAGGGTTCCGCAGGAAATAATCGTGCCGAGCTTCCACCATTGCGAAGTATCGCCGCCGATTTCCGGAATGATCACTTTGGAGACGACAAAGGTTAGTGCGATGGATACAAACGAAGTGATCCACACCAACGAAGTCAGCGGCGCTTCGTAATTCATCTTGTCCACGTTTCCGTATTTCGCTTTGGCGATCACGCCGTTAATGAAATACGCCGCCGCGCTGGCGATCAGCATCACCAGGCGCATCACGAAGATCCACACCAGCAATTGCACCTGCAGGGTCGGGCTTTTCACTGCCAGCAAAATAAAGGTGATCAGCGCGACGCCGGTCACTCCGTAGGTTTCGAATCCGTCCGCGCTCGGGCCAACGGAGTCGCCCGCGTTGTCGCCGGTGCAATCGGCAATCACGCCTGGGTTGCGCGCGTCGTCTTCCTTGATCTTGAAAACGATCTTCATCAGGTCGGAGCCGATATCTGCGATTTTCGTGAAGATGCCGCCGGCAATGCGTAGCGCTGCCGCGCCGAGCGATTCGCCGATGGCGAAGCCGATGAAGCACGGGCCGGCATAATCGCCGGGGATAAAAAGCAGGATGAACAGCATCATGATCAGTTCCACGCTGATCAGCATCATGCCGATGCTCATGCCCGCTTCGAGCGGCGTGTGATAAATCGGATACGGCTTGCCGCGCAGGCTGGCAAAGGCGGTGCGCGAGTTGGCAAACGTGTTCACGCGAATCCCGAACCATGCCACGCCGTAGCTGCCCGCTATGCCGACTAGCGAAAACAGAATAATGATCGCCACACGCATTGCTTCAAACTTCAGCAACACGCCAAAATAAAGGACAATCACCGCGGCGATGAAAATTTCCAGCAGCAGCAGGAATTTGCCCTGGGTTATCAGGTAGGTCTTACACGTTTCGTAGATCAGCTCGGAAATCTCGCGCATTGAGCGGTGCACCGGCATGTTCTTCAGCCGCGTGAAAATCGTGAGCCCGAACAGCAGCCCGAACACGCAGATCACGATGCCGTACAACAGCAACTGATGCCCATTAATTCCCAGAAACGAGACTTGCGACAGGTCAGGCAGCTTCAGATTTGCTTCCCCGCCCGCCTCTTGCGCCGGCAGTAAACTGCCGCCGAGCAGCAGGGCTGTCGCCGCCGCTGCAAACTTTTTCTTGATTCCAAGACCCGTGGACTTGGCCATGTCCAACGAAACGCTCATGAACTTTCCTCCAGACATTGGTTTTTCTCGTGGCGCTTTACCTCTGCCGCTGCCGGCCTGCGCCCTCGTTACCGCGAAACTTCGCACACCTGTCCAATCCATTCAGGAGCGCAGCGCTCCCAAACCCGGGAGCGAACCAGCGTCGGCGCGAGCGTTTTCCCTGATTCCCAAGGAAAGCCCGCGATTCAAACAGGACGGGAACTCTTCCACCCCGGCGCGGCGAACCCTCAGACCCTGGGCGGGTCAGGACCACCCCGGCACTACCCTTTAAGCCGCGCAACTAGGGAAGACCGAAACGTTGTTTTATAACATTTCGCTAATAGCCGGTCAAATTTATTGACATGCTGGAATAGCCCTGTCACATCCTATCCCGCCAGGCAGAAATGAAAGCCCTCTTGCACAACCCTGCTAACTGAAATGGCTTGCGGCCGGTACCAGTGGTAACATGTGGAGCTTGCTCAGCCATTGCGATTTGATTTTGACCAGGCGAATAACGACCTAATGACACGCGAATCAACCGGGACCTCCACCGCAACTCATTCTGATGCTTCTTTGCGTTTTGATTGGAGCAAATCCGAAATCCAGTCCATCTATCGCACGCCGCTTCCGGACCTGCTCTTTCGCGCGCAAACCATTCACCGCCAGTTTCATTCGCCGGATCGCGTTCAGACGTGCCAGCTCATCTCCATCAAAACCGGGGGCTGCCCCGAAGATTGCGCGTACTGCCCGCAAAGCGCGCACTACGATGCCGACGTGGAGCGCCAGGGCCTTCTCGATCCCGAGCATGTGCTCTCAGTTGCCCGGGACGCCGGCTCCCGAGGCGTCACGCGGTTCTGCATGGGTGCGGCGTGGCGCGAAGCTCCCAACGGCCGCGACTTCGACAAAGTCCTCGAAATGGTTCGTGGGGTTTCCGCGCTCGGCATGGAAGTCTGCTGCACGCTTGGCATGCTCACCGAGAGCCAGGCTGTGCGACTGAAGGACGCCGGCCTCACCGCCTATAACCACAATCTCGATACCTCACCTGAATTCTACGGCTCGATTATCACCACGCGCGTTTACGACGAACGCCTCAGCACGCTCGCCGCAGTCCGCAAAGCGGGCATCACCGTTTGTTGCGGCGGCATTCTCGGCATGGGAGAGAAGGACACCGACCGCGTCGGCCTGCTTCACCAGTTGGCCAATTTGCACCCCCATCCCGAAAGCGTTCCCATCAACATGCTCGTGCGCGTCGAGGGCACACCGCTTGCCCATGTGCCAGCGCTCGATCCGCTCGAAATGGTTCGCGCGATCGCCACCGCGCGCATTCTGATGCCTGTATCGCGCGTGCGACTCGCCGCCGGCCGCAAGCAACTCTCGCCCGAAGCGGTCGCGCTGTGCTTCCTCGCCGGCGCCAATTCGATTTTCGTTGGAGAAAAACTTCTGACTACGCCCAATCCCGGAGCCGATGAAGACGAGCTCCTGCTTCAGAGCCTGGGCATGAAACCCCTTGAGCCGCATGCCGTCTGACGCCCTATCCGCGTGGAAAGATCGTCTGCACCAGGGGTTGCGCGGCCTCGAAGCCCGCAGCCAGCGCCGCAGCCTGGCGGAAATTCACGGCGCGAATTTCTGCTCCAATGATTATCTGGGCCTCGCCGAGAATCCCGCTTTGCGCGAAGCTGTAGCCGAAGCCGTGAGCGCCGCTGAAAAAATCGGCGGCACGGGCTCTCGCCTGCTCTCCGGGCAGACGGAAGAGTGGCGCGATCTCGAGGATGAATTCGCGGAATTTGCAGGCGCGGAATCCGCGCTTTTTTTCACCACCGGCTACGCCGCGAATCTTGGCTTGCTTTCGTCGCTTGTTGGCAGGGATGACGTCGTTTTTTCCGACGAGCGCAACCACGCCAGCCTGATTGACGGCATGCGCTTGTCCGGCGCGCGCAAAGTCATCTATCCTCATTTGAATCTTGTCGCACTGGAAGATACTCTTCGCGAAGCAGCCGGTGCTCCCTGGCGCAAGGTGATCGTCACTGAGAGCGTTTTCAGCATGGATGGAGACATCGTACCGTTGGTCGAACTTGCCAATCTCGCCGAAAAATATAACGCGGCCCTTATCCTCGATGAAGCCCACGCCACAGGCGTTCATGGCCCAGCGGGGCATGGGCTCGCTGCAGCCGCCGGCATTACTTCGAAAGTTCTCGCCGTCATTCACACCTGCGGGAAGGCATTGGCCTCCGCCGGCGCGTTTGTCTGCGGCCCGGCTGTTTTGAAAGACCATCTTTTGAATCACGCGCGCACATTTATTTTTTCCACCGCGCTGCCGCCGTATTTCGCCGCGCAGATTCGGGCGGCCCTGCGCCTCGCTGAGGGCATGGATGCAGATCGCGCTTCGCTTCTCCACCGCGCTGCAACGTTTCGCACGGCCCTCCAATCTGAAGGCTTCGATACAGCCGGTAGTGACAGCCAGATTGTTCCGGTCGTCCTCGGCCACAACGTGGCCACGCTAGATGCCGCCGAGCATCTTCAACGCGAGGGCTTCGCTGTTCGCGGCATTCGTCCGCCCACCGTCCCGGAGGGCGGTTCGCGCCTGCGCCTTTCACTCAATACGCGCATCTCGCAGGAAGAGCTTTCGCGGCTGGTACACGCGCTGGTTGCATGGCGCTCTCGCCAAGGTTCTTTTGCCCATGCGAGGCACGCATGAGGCGCCATTTCTTCATCACCGGCACCGACACGGGCGTAGGCAAAACCACACTTGCTGCGTTACTGTGCGCGGCGTTGGACGCGATTTATTGGAAGCCGATTCAGACGGGCACCCTCGAGGGTTCCGATCGCGTCACCGTGATGCGCCTGGCGGGCATCGGCACCGACCGCACGCTCGATGAAGTCTACAAATTTGTTCCGCCGGTCTCGCCGGATCTCGCGGCGCGCTGGGCCGGCGTCGAAATCGATTTGAACCGCATCACCTTGCCCGGGAGCCTCATTAACGACTGGCTCGTTGTCGAAGGGGCCGGCGGCGTCCTCGTCCCGATCAATCCAAAGCAATTCATGCTGGACATGATGGTGAAGTTCAAGCTTCCTGTGATTCTCGCGGCTCGCAGCGGGGTGGGCACCATCAATCACACGCTGCTCACGCTCGCCGCGCTGCATGCCGCCGAGCTGCCTGTGCACGGAGTCGTTCTGATCGGCGACCAGAATCGTGAAAACCGCGAAACCATCGAAAAATTCGGGCACGTTCGCGTCATCGGCGAAATTCCCAAGCTGCCCAATCTTCACCGCACCGCGCTCATGCAGGTTTTCCTGAATCACTTCGACCGCTCAGCTTTTGCGCAATGAGCTCGCCGCTGCAAATCTGGCACCCGTTCTCCAACTCCGTCCTCGATCCTCCGCCAATACGCGTAACGAAAGCCGAAGGCGTCATTCTGCATACCGCCGACGGCCGCCAGATCATTGATGCCATCTCTTCGTGGTGGGTGAATCTTCACGGGCACGCGAATCCCAGAATCGCCGCAGCCATCGCCGAGCAGGGCCGCAAGCTCGAACACGTCATTCTGGCGGGCTTCACGCACGATGCGGCCGAGGAGCTCGTCACGCGGCTGCGCAAATGGGTTCCGCGCGAACTCACACATCTATTTTTTTCCGATGACGGATCCACAGCGGTGGAGGTCGGCCTGAAACTCGCCGTGCAGCATTTCCAGAATCTTTCGCGGCCGGAAAAACGTGAGATTGTCGCGCTCGAGCACGGCTATCACGGAGACACGGCCGGCGCCATGTCGGTCAGCGACGAATCGCCGTTCACGCAGCCGTTCCAGTCGATGCGGTATCCGGTGCATCGGGTTCACTCGGCCTATTGCTATCGTTGCCCGGTCGGGCTGAAGCGCGAAACCTGCCACATTGAATGTGTGCAGCAACTGGAACACTTGCTGTCCGAGCGCAACGATAAAATCGCCGCCATCATCGTCGAACCGTTGCTCCAGGGAGCGGGCGGCATGATCGTGCACCCCGTCGAATTCTTGCAACAAATTCGCGCGCTCTGCACGCAGCACGGCGTTTTTCTCATCACCGACGAAGTCCTCACCGGTTTCGGCCGTACCGGAAAAATGTTTGCCTGCGACCTCGCCAACATTTCGCCCGATATTATGTGCGTCTCCAAAGGCATCACAGGCGGTTTCCTGACCATGGGCGTCACGCTTTGCACCGATCGAGTCGAATCTGCGTTTCGCAGCGAAAATCGCCTGCACTCGTTTTATCACGGCCATTCCTACACCGGGAACGCGCTGGCCTGCGCCGCCGCCAACGCGAATCTTCAGATCTTCGACGACGAGCCGGTTTTCGACCGCATTCGCGGCATCGCCAAGATTCATGCCGAGCGCCTGGCGCAACTTCGCGATTTTCACCAGGTAGGCGACACACGGCAGCTCGGCGGCCTCGGCGCTCTCGAACTCCGCGTCGATGATCCCGGCTATCTTTCCGGTCTGCGTCCCAAGCTTTACAATTTTTTTCTCGAGCGCAGTGTCCTGCTGCGCCCGCTCGGCAACGTCGTCTACGTGCTTCCGCCATACATCATTTCGCCCAACCAGCTTCACCGCGTCTACGACGTCATCACCGAAGCGATCCAAACCCTCCTCTGACAGCGGCGCGCCTCTGTTAAACTGATTTTCACTTTTCGGAGGCCTTCTTGCCCTTCCAGCTCAACACCTGGAAACAAAAAATCGTTGGCTTTGCAGGAGCTCTCGGGGCACCGGGGCTCTTCCTCATTTCGTTTCTCGACTCTTCAGTGCTCACGTTTCCTGTGATCAATGATCTTCTACTGATCGAACTTTCCATCGAGCATCCCGCGCGCATGCCGCTTTACGCGCTGATGGCCGCAACCGGCTCGGTCCTCGGGTGCCTGCTTCTGTATTTCATCGCGCGAAAGGGCGGGGAAGCGTTCTTTCACCGTAAGGCGGGGGAGCAAGGAGCGGCCATACGGCACTGGGTGGAAGAAAATGGTTTCGTCGGCATGCTGATTGCTGCGCTGCTGCCGCCGCCGACGCCATTTAAGATTTTTGTGTTCGCCGCAGGCGTGTTCGAAGTTCCGCTCTGGAGCTACATATCAGCGATAACCCTGGCTCGCGTTATCCGCTACTTCGGCATCGGCTATCTTGCGATCCGCTACGGCAATGACGCGCTTCCGTATCTAAAGGGCCACAAGCTCGAAGCAACCGTGGTCATCGCGCTATTTGTCCTGCTCAGCTACCTGGGTTCCAAAGTAATCCTCCGCAACAAACCGGAGGAATCCACGTAGCCGCCCTTGTGGCACAGCCATTCCTAGCTGTGCTCTTGGACTCTCTCACTTGGAGTGAGGCTTAGTTTCAGAACAACCAATCACCGCAGATGCGCTTCGCTCGCCCAGAGAATTTCCTGGCGCGTCACTTTTCCATTGGGATCCAGCAAAACTCTCGCCGCCACCGCAAACCGCTTCTCGTCTTCCGCGGAATCCCGTACGTCGCGCAGCACCACTTCTGTTCCATCTTCCAGACTTCCCACACTTGCCTTCGGAAAGCGCGCCGACTGCAGGAATTTCTTCGTGGTCTCCGTTTGCTCTGCCGCTTGCAGCAGAGAAGAATCTTCCGGCTTGTGCACGCATACTCCACTCTCCGGATCGAATCGCGCGCTTTCTGACGCCGGCACGTTTACCGTGCAAATTTGCGTGGCCATTTCGACGACGCCGTGCCAGGTCACAAGTGAGACCGGATCCGCAAACGCCGCCAAATGCCGCGCCGATTCCGCTCGGTAGGTGTGCGCATCGAGTTGCGCAACCGCATTCCCATGCAACGTCGCGCGCGCTCCAACATAAATCAGCACCAGCACCAAAGCCGCAATCGCGCCGTTGCGCCCGCGAGGCGCCGTGTCTTTCGTCCCAATTTCCGAGCCGACCAGCCCAAACAGTTCCGGTAACAAAATCCCCGCAAGCAGCATCGCCAAAATCCACGGGTCCACGCTCGGCAGCCAATCCCACGCAAACCGTGTCTCCCGCCACGGCCACAGCAAAGCGACTCCGGCCGAAGTACACACATCCATCAGCACATGCAGCACCGTCGCCAGCGTCGCCGCGATCAACAACGTCGGGATTCCTGCGTTCGCAGTAGGGCCCGCCTTCTGAGGCGCGTTCTCTTCGTCCCGGACGGGTTTGCGGGACGGGCCGCTCTTTGGTCGCAATATAAGCTCAATCCCAACCGCGACCGCAATGACCACAACCGTCCCCAAAATCGAATGGGTAATCGTCTGCCGCGCGAACAGATACGCCCCCGGCCCGATGAGCGCCGACACCAGATCCGCATCCGCAATCGTCCCCGCAAGCACCACGCCCAAAGCAAACCACCACGGCCGCCTCGGGAAAATTCCCCGAGCCAAAGCAAACGAGGTAAGTGCGTGTGTGGCAGGATCCACGGTCAGGATTTCAACGAGGAAACAATCGTACCGTTGACTTTCCCGCGCGGGACTAACAACTTCAGCGCTTTCGGCACAAGCGAGAATTCCACGGGCAGCCGCGCCAGCGATTCTCCATCCACTTGCGCGTAGACGGGATTGGCATCCAGGGGCTCGCACACCAGCGTATCTGCCTTCCAGAAGTGCACGTCTTCTTCCTTGCGCAGGTTGCCCATCCACAGTGTCGGCAGGTAACTCAAATATTTCAGCCCGCTCTGCGTGGTTAGCGCCATCACCTCAAACTGGTCCTCAAACAGATCCGCCTGGTCCGTAATCTTGAACGGCCCGCCATAATTTTTGGTTCGTCCGACCACGACAAGTGTCGCCTCCATCTGACGGTCGCCCGCGCGCACGCGAAACCTTGGAAACGTGTAGCGCAGCACCTCGCGCACCCCTTGCCACCAGTAGGCCAGAATTCCCACGCGCGCTTTCAGCCCGAGATCCACGGAATAAACGATCATTCCGTCCGGCCCACAGCCCGAAAGGCTCAGAAAATAGCGCGCCTTCTCCGGTTGCTCCAGCGGTTTGGCCAGGCCAAGGGCAATCTCGCGCACGTCCGCATTTACAAGATGTTTCGCCGCACCCGGAATATCCCACGGCAGGTTCAGCTCTTTCGCCAGGACATTCGCCGTGCCTCCCGGCAAAAGCGCCAACGGGACGCGGTGGCCGTTCTGCGCCGTGGCCAGGCCGTTCACCACTTCATTCAGCGTGCCATCGCCGCCGCAGGCAATCACCAGTTCGCGCCCGTCCCGCGTCGCCTTCTGCGCGATCTCCGTCGCGTGGCCGGGTCCGGTGGTTTCCGCGAGCTCCGACAGAATGCCATTCTCCGAAAGGAATTGGCGCGCCTCGTCAATCAAGCGCCGCCGCGCGTTTCCGCCGCTCCCCGCATTGGGGTTATGAATCAGCAGCGCGTTCTGAAATCGAATATCCATTGTTCAGAGCACCCGTAGGCGCGGGGCTTCAGCCCCGCCAGCATGATCTTCAGACAAGCCATTCTATCTGGAAATGCAGTGCACGGCAGCCGCCAATCTGCCGCACTGTCAAAATTTCACAAACATTTTGGGTAAGCCAGGTATCCCCTGTTGGTGTCGTGGCGGGTCTTTAGACCCGCCGCCAAGCACCTATATAATACCCAGGACTCGACCCCCACTCGGCGAGGCTTCCATGGCAAAGGCGGAAATGGCGAAAACATCGATCCCGGCGCTGCGAAAAGAGGCGGAAGAACTCCGCGAGAAAATTCGCCGCCACGAGTACCTCTATTACGTCGAGGATGCCCCGGAAATTTCGGATGCCGCTTTCGATCGGCTGATGAATCGCCTGAAAGAGATTGAGGCAGCGCATCCGGAACTTACCACGCCCGATTCGCCGACCGTTCGCGTTGGCGGCACACCGCGTGAGGGATTCACTACCGTACGCCATGCCCGCCCGATGCTCAGCCTCGACAACGCGTTTTCCTACGACGCACTGAAAGATTGGGACCGCCGGGTGCGGGAAGGCAGCGGCAGGGAAGACATCGAGTACATCGCCGAGCACAAGTTCGACGGCCTGAGCATTTCGCTGCAATACGAAGGCGGTGTGCTGATGCGCGGCGTCACTCGCGGTGACGGCACCACCGGCGAAGACGTTACGCCCAACGTGAAGACGGTTCGCTCCATCCCGTTGCGAATAGACGATGCCGCGGTGAAGAAGCTGAAGCTCCCGAAAAGCTTCGAAGTGCGCGGGGAGATTTTGATGACGCGCAAGGCTTTTGAGGCGCTAAATCGCCAGCAGGAAGAGGCCGGCGGGAAGATTTTTGTGAATGCGCGGAATTCCGCGGCCGGCTCGCTCCGCGTGCTGGATCCCTCGATTACCGCGCAACGCAAGCTGGATTTTTTTGCGTACTACCTTTACGTGGACGGCAAAGCGCCGTTTGCGAAGCACTCGGATTCGCTGGAAGCGTTGAAGAAGCTGCATTTCCGCGCCAGCGACGATTGGAAGTGTTGTGACGGGATCGAAGCCGTCATCAAGTATTGCGAATCCTGGGATGCCAAGCGCGAAAAACTCGCTTACGAAATCGATGGCGTGGTCATCAAGGTCAATTCCACCGCGCTGCAGAATGAACTCGGCTTCACCGCCAAGGCGCCGCGCTGGGCGATTGCGTTCAAATATCCCGCGCGCCAGGAAACCACGGTGGTGAACGACATCATCGTGCAGGTAGGCCGCACAGGAACGCTTACTCCTGTCGCGGTGCTGGAGCCGGTGCAGGTCGGCGGCGTCACCGTCAGCCGCTCCACGCTGCACAACATGGACGAGATCGAGCGCCTCGGCCTGTACATTGGCGACACCGTTTTGATCGAACGCGCCGGCGAAGTTATTCCCCACGTCCTGAAAGTGGTGAAGGAAGGGAAGAATCGCCGCGCCTTCAAAATGCCGGCGAAGTGTCCGGAATGCGGCAGCGCCATCCACAAGGCCGAAGGCGAAGTCGCTTATCGCTGCGTGAACGCGGCTTGCCCTGCGAAGCGCAAGGAATCGCTGCTGCATTTTGCCGGGCGGCATGCCATGGACATTGACGGCCTCGGCGACAAAATCGTGGACCAGTTGGTGGACAAGGGTCTGGTCAAGGATGTCGCCGATTTGTACTCACTGAAACTTGATCAGGTCGCGGACCTGGAGCGCATGGCGGAAAAATCCGCGCAAAACCTGGTGGAGGAAATCGCCGCCAGCAAGAAGCAGCCGCTTTCGCGCCTGATCTACGCGCTCGGGATGCGTTTTGTCGGCGAACGCACCGGCCAGTTGCTGGCCGAGAATTTCGGCTCGCTCGAGGAACTGGAAGAAGCCAAGCCGGAGGACCTGGAAAAGGTAACCGAAGTTGGCCCGAAGGTCAGCGAGAGCATCGTCGAATTTTTCAGCGAACCTGCGAACCGCAGGCTGATCAAAAAGCTTCACGCCGCGGGAGTCCGCCCGACCGCCGAAAAACGCGAAATCAAAAGCCAGAAATTCGCGGACAAATCCTTCGTCTTCACCGGCTCCCTCGAGCACCGCAGCCGCGAAGAAGCCAGCGAACTCGTCCTGCAGCACGGCGGCAAGCTGAGCGGCTCCGTCAGCAAAAAAACCGATTACGTCGTCGTCGGCGCCGACCCCGGCTCCAAATATGATAAGGCCAAGGAACTCGGCGTAACGATTCTGACCGAAGCCGAGTTTGAGAAGCTTATCGGCCTGAAATAAGGACACTCGCTTGGCCATCCATCTCGCCACGGATAGCGATCATGATGCAATTTGGACGATTCTCGAGCCAATGATTCGCGGCGGCGAGACCTACACTCTTCCCCGCGACATGAGCAAAGAACAGGCGCTTGATTACTGGTTTTCCGCGGATAGAGAGACCTTCGTGTGGAAAGAAAACGGCGAGGTGCTGGGGACCTATTTCTTGAAAGCGAACCAGCAGGGCGGCGGCGCGCACGTGGCCAATTGCGGCTACGTCACCTCGCCCGCCGCGCAGGGCCGCGGCATCGCCCGCCAGATGTGCCTGCACTCGCTGGAGCGAGCCAGGGAACGCGGCTTCCGCGCCATGCAATTCAACTTCGTGGTCAGCACCAACGAGCGCGCCATCAAATTGTGGGCTAGCCTCGGCTTCGACATCGTCGGGCGCCTGCCGCTTGCCTTCGAGCATCCCACGCAAGGATTCGTGGACGCTCTGGTGATGTATCGGCAGATAACCTGAAGGGTAAGTCCAACAGCGAACGGGAGATTTTGCGTTCTGGGCATCTGTCTACTCAGGCTTTTTCCTGGGAGAACTTGACTGACGTTGTGGCCAGCGCAGGTTCACGAATTTTGAATATATCTTAGGGACAAAAGCAAGAAAAAGTAGGAGCAAGAAAATGAACTGAAGAAGGTGTTGAATGAGCGGACTCAGCGCCGGAAACAGCCTTTCAATGGGCGCAGGCTCACCGCGCCGTAAGTTTCCTCTTGAGCCGAAGAAGAAAAACAAAAGCAAATATAAACCGAGGACGGCGAAAGCGCCAAAAATCTGGAATATCCAGCTCCCCCACGGCTTGCTTGGATTAGGCTGTTTGCAAAACATCAGAATGTAGTGATCGCCCTTGCGGAGAACTCGGAGGGCGTCGTTCCATAAGCGCAGTTTATCGGGGTTTTCTCGTTTGATCTTGCGATACGCGTGGGCTACCAGCAGAGAAATTTTCTTCTCGTACCCTGCAGAGTCGTATTGTGGCGTGAACTGTTCATTCAGTGCGACCGGATCCTCATCGGCATCGTCACTTTCCGTGAAGTAGAGCATCCGGCGCTCAAGCTCCGATAGTGGAGTCCCTTCCATCTGCGCCTCAGTAGCGATTTCCTGCACTAAGAAATCCTTGGCTTCCTGCACGCGCATGCAGGCATTGTATGCCTATATAGATAGCAGCAACAATGCGGTTCTGGAGTGGATGACTCACGGTATAATAGAGTTGGCGGGTGAGCTGGATGATCGCTGGCCTGGTTCGCGCAAGCGGGCTGGGCGGGAGGAAAGTCCGGACACCACTTCACGCGAGTGAAGAAATAGCTTTGAGGCTGCGGCACGAGGGTGAACCCTTCGAGCCTTCGGCTCTCAGGGTGAAGGGCAACGCGCCTGGTAACGCCAGGGGAACCGTTGTAGCGGCCGCCTTCCGTGGCGGGCGTTGTGACGGTTCACGGACAGTGCCACAGAGAATATACCGCCGGCGGTGCGACACCCGGTGATAGCCCG
>Ga0210405_10000271_pt1 | contig 72526 bp, 54 predicted proteins | sample IncBWH11MmetaG_FD_155492 | JGI IMG/M metagenome (GOLD analysis project Ga0210405, IMG submission 155492) | Forest soil microbial communities from Barre Woods Harvard Forest LTER site, Petersham, Massachusetts, United States - Inc-BW-H-11-M | ecosystem: Environmental > Terrestrial > Soil >... | reverse complement strand
CAGCTGAAGCACGAAAAGCAGGCGGGCTGGCACTGCCATGTCACCAAGAGCATGAAAAACCCAGCGAGCATATTCTCCAGGAAGCCTTCCGCCGCTCGCGCCACCAGGTTTCTTCACAGCTTCTTTTCAAATGGTGGGGCTTTTGGCGTATCTTCTGATTTTGTGAGATGCGCTCCAGCGCGACTCATCCTGGGGCCCGGCGGCGCCGAATCGAAGGGTAGCCGCCTTCTCCGCGTTGCGGGATGGGTGCCTTGACTTTTGTAATCGCGAAAACCACGACAAAAACCAGCGGTCTCAGGTTCTGGGGCCCGCTAGCCTGATGACTTACCAAAGGGATTTCGAATCGTGAGTCGCCCGTCGATCGTCTGGCCGTCGTGAAGGTCTTCTGAATACAGAGTTGCGCATCCGGCTTCTAGCGCAGCGGCAATGACCAGCGCGTCATAAATGTTGTAGTCGTGCCTCGCGGCAATCCGGAGCGCCGATTCGTGTGTTTCGACGGTGATGGGAAGCGGCGAAGGACAGAGAATGCGAAAAGCGTCGAGCGCCTGAGTGACTTCAGTCCATGACATCAAGATTTTCCGCCGAGCGACAGAGACAAATTCATTCAGAACCTGCACGCTGAGCACGCCTCCCGACGCGAGCAATTCCTCAGCTTGCGCGCTGCGTGGATCGCCTTCCGCCACGGCATAGATCAGCAGATTCGTGTCAAGGAACGCCTTAACGGGCATTGGCGTCTTCCCGGTCAAAGACGAATCCGGGAGGCAAAGGCCGGCGGAGTCTGCGCAGGCGCGCCAGCGCGCGAGGTTTGCTTTGATCGCGGCTCACTTCGAATACCCGCCCAGCAGCGATGCGAATCTCGATCTGGTCGCCTTCCTTCAAATCGAGCGCGTCAACCACAGCCGCAGGCAACCGCACCGCGAGGCTGTTCCCCCATTTCGAGACCTGCATTGCCCCTCCATGATATACATAGCCATTGTATATCTTTACGAGAATTTGTGCAAATCACTCGAGCGTGCTTCGCCTCAGGTAACCGAGTCTCACTCCGACACACGGATCGACGCTGGACCGAGGAGCACGTTCCCATTCACATCACACAACACAGTGGCGTCGCGCGAAAGGCTGGGCCAACCCGCCCGCAAAACCTACCGCGTTGGCTGTGGCGATGTGGAAGGGAGCGCGACCAGCCACAACTCAAGAACCTGGTAGTGAGGATCAACGTCACAGCAAGCCCTCCGGAACACGTAATTGACACCAGCTATATCTTACGATATAGTTTTCGATGTATCAGCTTAACCAACATAGGAGATACACATGTTCCAAGAACGTTACAAAGAATGGAGTTGCAGCGATCGCCCCCACCGCAGGCACTTTGCTGGCAGACACCGCTTCTTCGGGGGCTTCCGGGGAGGGTTTATGGGCGGACCAGCGATGCGCGCAGCCAAGATGCTCGCCTCGGGCGATCTTCAGCTCGTCATTCTGGCGCTGCTGAGTGAAAAGCCGCGCCACGGCTACGAGATCATCAAGGCGGTTGAGGAGCACTCGAGCGGGATCTATACGCCGAGTCCCGGGATGGTTTACCCCGCGCTCACTTATCTGGAAGAGATGGGCTTCGCGGCTTCGGAAACGGAAGGCACGAAGAAGCTTTATCGCATCACCGATGCCGGCGCCGAGCACTTGAAGGCGAACCGCGCGAGCGTCGATGAAACTCTCGATCACCTCGCACGCTTCGGCCGCAAGATAGCCGACTTTCAGAAGCGCTTCACCCGCGAACACGAAGAGGAAGAAGACGACGCAGGGGCCGATCCGCGGCGTCATATCAAGGATGAATGGCGGCAGGCGCGCGTCGAATTCCGCAAGGTCCGCGAAGACCTCAAGGCGGCGCTTTACGAGAAGCTCGATGCCACGAGCGAAGAGCGCCAGCGCATCATCGCAGTCCTTCGCCGCGCGATCGAAGAAATCCGCGGCAAGCAATAGCTCGCCGCGCAAGCTCTCCGGTCGTGAACTTGTTGGGGCGGGTTCCCAACCCGCCCTGACTGCAGTTCCTTAGGGCGTGCGAGCTTCCAGACCCGGACAAACGGGCCGGAATGAAAGTGCGCCCCCGCCGTCAGATGCCTTTGAATTCACCGCCGTCCATTCGTAGCGAAGCCCCGGTCAACCATTTCGCCGAAGGTGACACCAAGAAAGCGAGCAGATCCGCGATCTCTTCCGGCGCGCCGAAACGAGAAACGCCGGATTCCTCCGGATACTTCTTGATTGCTTCCTAGACCGTAAGGTTGTGCGCTGGCGCCCACTTTTCAAAAAATGATTGCCGCCGGCCCGTCATCACGGCTCCGGGCGAAACGCTGTTGACCTGCACGCCATCCTCGATGCCCTGCTCTGCGAAGGCTTTCGCGAGACCGTTAATCGCTGCGTTGGTTGCGGCGACCGCAGCATATCCCGGCTTGGGGTCCCAAGCGGCCAGACCCGAGAGCAGCACAACAGATCCCTTCGAAGCCTTCCATGCATCCCAGGCCTTTATCGTCAGACGACGAGCGCCGTGAAACTTCAGCGCCGTACCGTCGTCCCACTCGACGTCGGTCATCTCAAACAGATCGATTTGCGGCACGGCGCCGGCGATATTCACGAGCGCATCAATTCGGCCGAAACGCGCGAGTGTATCATTCACGACTTTTTCGGCCGCGGCTGGTTCACGCAGATCCAGCGCAAGCACCAGACTTTCCGCTCCGATGGACTTCGCCTGTCGCGCTGTCTCTTGCAGGTGCTCCTCGTTCCGCGCGACCAAGGCCAGTGCTGAAAAATCCCGCGCCAGTCGCCGCGCGGTGGCTCTTCCGATTCCCTGGCTAGCCCCAGTAACGATGGCCACAGAGTTCGGCATCGTTGCTTTTCCTTAATGATCCTCACAGCACGATAAGATTCCCGCGCACTTTGTCTATTACGGCTAGCGTCGCTAACTCAAGCTCGCACTTGTTCGCGCCGCAGCCCCCATCGAAACCGTCTCGCGTGCTGTGGTTCGCCGACCAATGCAAATCCCATCATCGCCGCTGGTGCAGCATGGAAATTTGCGGCAACCGCCAGAAGGTCGCAGCCTACAGACGCCGACTCCGCAATCGCGCGAGATCCCAGTCAAAGAGCTTCTCGACTACTGGTAAGCGGCGCGCCTGAATTTCCCGGCTTTGGCTTTTGTGGCCGCAGCGACGATTTCACCGGGTAATTCCCTTTCGCCGCTCGCACCTGCTCCGTGACCCGCAACCCGCGCAGAGGAAACTTCCAAGTATGCGCACGCCAGAGCGATCAATTCCTGGCGAAATCCGTCCGCGAGTTTCTCGGGAGCGCTGGATTCCAGCAATTTCCGGCTGATTCCCGCCATGGCACCCTGCAGCATTTCAGCCACCAGCTGCGGATCTTTCGCCAGCGGCTCGCTGGAAGTCTCGAGCATTCCGACAATCGCCTGATTGGATCGTATTCCCATCTGCTTCACCACCGCCGCGCCGTCCACATCCGAGCTAACAATATAGAGAGCCACGCTGGCCTTCACCATCCGCATCTTGGCCGCAAGGAAGGCGGTGATCAGCGCCGTCGCCATCTGCCTGAGAGTAGCGCCCTTTTGCTCGCGGCATACGCGCTCGATTTCTTCGGTGACTTCGTCGAGGTGGCGTTTCAACGCAGCTTTCAGCAGCGCGCTCTTGTTTGGAAAGTATTGGTACAAAGTTCCGACGGAAACACCCGCTCGCGACGCCACCCTGGTCGTAGTGAGCCGCTCCTTTCCCACACTTAGCAAAACCTGAACGGTCGCCTCGAGAATTGCCTCCACGCTCGCCGCCGAACGGGCTTGTACGGGCGTTTTACGGGGCTCTAAGAGCGTTTGAGGACGCAGGGCCAAATGCGAACTCCTAACCTGAAGCTTTCTTCATCTAATCATACGTAAGCGCAATACGACAAGCGACGACCGATAACAGGAGAACAGCATGACGACACAGACAGACCTGAGCGGCAGCTTCACGCTCCCGGGCACCTCGATGAACTTGAAGCGCATGGGCTACGGCGCAATGCAATTGGCAGGCCCGCAAGTGTGGGGACCGCCGCGCGATTTGCACGAGGCAATTGCGGTGCTGCGCGAGGCGGTTGCTTCTGGCATAAATCACGTTGATACCAGCGACTATTACGGACCGCATGTAACCAATCAGATCATCAAGCAGGCGCTGCATCCGTATCCGGACGAGTTGGTGATCGTGACCAAGGTGGGCGCGAAGCGCGGTGCAGACGCGTCTTGGAATCAGGCTCTTGCGCGCCAGGAATTGATCACTGCCGTGCACGACAATCTGCGAAATCTCGGCTTGGAAACGCTGGACGTCGTCAACCTGCGCGTCGGGGGAATCATGGAGCCATCGGAGGAATCCATCGAAGAGCCACTGACCGCGCTGGCAGAACTCAAGCTTCAGGGCCTTGTTCGTCACATCGGTGTGAGCAACGTCAGCCCCAAGCAGTTCGCGGAGGCACGGAAAATTACAGAAATCGTTTGCCTGCAGAATTTCTACAATGTGGCGCACCGCAACGACGACGGCTTCATTGCTGGCCTCGCAAAGCAAGGCATAGCGTACGTGCCATTTTTCCCGCTGGGAGGTTTCACTCCTCTGCAATCCTCTGAACTCGACTCCGCAGCAGCATCACTAAACGCCACGCCGATGCAGGTCGCGCTAGCATGGCTCCTGCAGCGCTCGCCGAACATCCTGCTGATCCCCGGCACCTCGTCGCGCGCCCATCTACGCGAAAATCTAAGCGCCGCAACGCTGCAACTTCCTCCTGGCGTGCTCGCTGCTCTCAACGCTATCGGCAGAACACCTAGCCGAGGATAACCGCGAAGCCGCGGAGGGCGCTCCAACGAGCCCCTCGCGGTGCATTTCCCGCGTGTTTTCGAGGTGATCGCTCCGGTATGCTACCCAGCCAGCGTCGCCGCGCAAGCGCGGCGAGATAGCCACTACGTCAGCCCCCAAACCTCCGCATCCTTTTTCGATTTATTCGTGAGACAGCGCGGCAAATTTCCGCCACAATATTCATGATGATCATCCTGGGGATTAACGCATACCACGCCAACGCTTCCGCCGCGATTATCGCGGACGGCCGCCTGCTTGCGGCCGTGGAAGAAGAGCGCCTGAACCGCGTGAAATACGCGGCCGGCCTGCCCGTGCGCGCGATCCAATATTGCCTGGAGCAGGCCGGCGTAAAACTTTCCGAAGTGGATCACATCGCCATCCCGCGCAATCCCTGGGCGCGCCTGGGGACCAAATTGCGTTTCGCGATGCGCATGCCCCAATTCGCGCTGGATCGCGCGCGGGTTATGAAACGCTTCGCCGGAATTCACGCAGATCTCGCCGCAGCCTTTGAAACCCCGGCGGAAAAAATCCGTGCGCAATTTCATCGCATCGAACATCACACCGCGCACCTCGCCAGCGCCTATTTCGTCTCGCCTTTCGAACGCTCCGCCGTCCTTTCCGCCGACGGTCTCGGCGATTTCGCCAGTTCCATGTGGGCGCTGGGCGAAGGTCCGCGCATAAAGCCGCTAGGCGAAATCACTTTTCCGCATTCGCTTGGCATGTATTACACCGCGCTCACGCAATACATCGGCTTCTGGAAATTTGGCGACGAATACAAAGTGATGGGCCTCGCCGCGTACGGCCAGCCGGAATTCCTCGATGAATTTCGCCGCATCGTTTACGTAGACGCGCCGCTTTCCTTCCGCTTGGGCCTGCAATACTTCACGCATCAATCCCAGGGCGCGGATATGACCTGGCGCGACGCCGATAGCACGCCCGTTCTCGGCCGCCTTTTTTCGACCTATCTCGAACAGCGTCTCGGCCCCGCGCGCCAACCCGACCAGCCCCTCGAACAGCGCCACCACAATCTTGCGGCGAGCATGCAAGCGGCGCTTGAAGAGGTTCTCGCCGCGCACTGGAGCGCCCTCGCCCAAAAAACCGGCGAAAAATCCCTTTGCCTCGCCGGCGGCGTGGCATTCAATTGCGTCGCCAATGGAAAAATCTTCGATCACTCTCCCTTTGAGCGCGTTTATGTGCAACCGGCTGCGGGCGATGCCGGACTTTCCGTCGGCGCTGCCTTCGTGGTGAATCACCAAGTCCTTGGCCGCCCGCGCGAATTTGTGATGGACCACGCCGGCTGGGGCCCGCAATTTTCACCGCAGCAAATCCGCGATGCTGTGGACAAATTCGCGGCGAGCGGTGACGATGTGCAAATCGCCGAGCATCTCGACGAATCCATGTTGCTTCGCACCACCGCGCGCCATATCGCCGACGGCAAAGTTCTCGGCTGGTTTCAAGGCCGCGTCGAGTGGGGTCCGCGCGCCCTCGGCCAACGCAGCATTCTCGCAGACCCGCGCCGCCCCGAAATGAAAGAAGTTCTGAATCGCCGCATCAAACACCGCGAAACTTTCCGCCCGTTCGCGCCCTCGATTCTCGAGGAAGCCACCGGCGAATATTTCGAAAAAACTCATCCTTCGCCGTTCATGACTTTCGCCTACAACGTGCGCCCCGAAAAACGCGCCGTGATTCCCGCTCCGACTCACGTGGACGGCACCGCGCGCCTGCAAACCGTCAGCCGCACTGCGAACCCGCTCTATTGGAAATTGATTCGCGCGTTCGGAGATCTCACCGGCGTGCCGGTCGTGCTGAACACTTCGTTCAACGACAACGAGCCGATCGTTTGCCGCCCCGAAGAAGCGCTCGATTGTTTTCAACGCACACAGATGGACGTGCTGGTGATGGGCAATTTCGTTCTGGAGAAAAAATCGGTGGCTGCAGGCAATAAACAATCCGCAGCCCGCGGCGCCGCGCGCGCAAAATAAATCGCCCGCATGCACATCCTGCTCCTGAACGAATATTATCCGCCCGACACTTCGGCCACCGCGAAAATGGCCGCGCAAGTCGCCGAAGCGTTGGCGCAGCGCCATCACGTCACCGTCGTCGCCGGCCGCCCCTCCTACGATCCCGATGCGCGCTACCCTTACGCTCTGCTCCGCCGCGACGCGCGCAACAAAGTCACCGTAGAATGCGTCGGTTCTACCGCGTTCCCCCGCCACCAAATGACCCGTCGCGTTTCGAACTATCTTTCGTACCTCGCGCTGGCCGTGCCGCGCGCGCTTGCGCTTCGTCCGGATATTATTCTCGCCATGACGGACCCTCCCGTCGCGGGTATTGCCGGAGCTTTCATTGCGCGGCTCGCCGGCCGGCCGTTCGTTTACAACATCCGCGACCTGTACCCGGACATGGCCGTGGGCGGCGACATCGTGCGCGCGAGCAAATGGGTGGCGCGCTGGGAAAACCTGCATCGCCTTGCGCTGAAACAGGCTGCGCGCGTGATCGTTCTGGGTGACGACATGCGCGATCGCATCCTGGCCAAGGGCGTCGCGGCGGAACGCGTCGTTGTCGTTCGCGACGGGACCGCGACGCCGCCCGCGCAAATGCCCGAACGCAGCGACCCGATCGTGCAGGAAATTCGCCATGGATTTCCGTTCGTTGTGCTGCACGCAGGAAATCTGGGATTTTACGGCGCGTGGGACACTCTGCTAGCAGCCGCGAAAAATCTGAGCAACGAAAATGCGGGTTTCGTGTTCATAGGGGATGGCGCGAACCGCGCGGCGCTGGAATCCGCAACGCGCAATTTGCCGAACGTAAAATTTGCGCCGTTTCGCCCGGTCGAACAAGTCGCGCACGTGATGATGGCCGGCGACTTGCACATCATCACAGTGAAACGCGGCCTCGAGGGTGTGGTGGTGCCCAGCAAGCTGTACTCAACCCTCGCAGCGGGGCGTCCAATACTTGTCGTCGCGCCGCCGGAATCTGACGCCGCGCGCATCGTCGTCGGCTCCGGCTGCGGCGTCACCGCGGATCCCGATGATCCTGCCGCCATCGCCGCAGCGATCCGCGAACTTCGCGCGCAACCAGCGCGCCTCGCGGAAATGGGCCGGCGCGCGCGGGAAACTGCGGCCAAATATGCTAGAGTTGATGAGCTTAATCGCTTCGTCGCAATCGTCGAAGATGCCGCGCGTTCCAGCCGCGCGTAACAAAGCCAATGCTCAATCACGCTGAACTGATCGCCTTCGCCATCGCGCTGCTCGCCTCGCTCGGGCTCACGGTGCCCATCCGTCATCTCGCGCTGCGCTACGGCATGGTGGATAAACCCGGGCCGCGCAAAGTTCATCTGAATCCCATCCCGCTGCTCGGCGGCATCGCTATTTACCTGGGCTTCGTACTCGCCGTGCTGCTCACGAGGCACGACGCGCCGCAGCAGCAAATCATCGGCATCCTCGCCGGCGCCACGCTGCTCGCCATCGTCGGCTTTCTTGATGATGGCGGCCTGCTGCATCACCAGGTAAAACTTTTCGTCGGCATGCCGCTCGCCGCCGTTTTCCTGATCGCTTCCGGCATTCGCGCACAGCTTTTCTCGCAATTCTTTCCCGGCCCCGTTGGTCTGTTTCTCGATTGGTGCCTCACGGTTTTGTGGGTCGTCGGCATCACCGCCGCGTTCAGCATTCTCGATCACATGGACGGCCTGTGCGCCGGCATCGCCGCCGTCGCCGCCGGGTTCTTCACCATTTCGGCGTACGCCAACGGCCAGACCATGATTTCCACTCTTGCCGCCGCCACGCTCGGCGCCGCGCTGGGTTTTCTGCGCTGGAATTTCAATCCCGCGAAAATTTTTATGGGCGACGGCGGCGCCATGCTCCTCGGTTTCCTGATGGCCACGCTCGGGCTGAAAATCCGTCCCGACGGCGCGCTTTTCCCGCATACATGGCTGGTTCCCGTGCTCATTCTCGGCGTGCCGATTTTTGACACCACGCTCGTCTCCATTTCGCGCGCGCGCCGCGGCCTGCTGCCCTTCACTTCGCCCGGCAAAGACCACACCGCGCACCGCCTTTCGAATCTCGGCCTGGGCCATCGCGGCGCTGTGTTGGTGATGTACGCGCTTGCGATCATTCTCGGCGTCATCGCGCTAGCCGTGCCAAATTTTTCCGCCACCAAGGTTTACACGCTCGCCGCCCTCCTCGTGATTGGCGCGCTCGCCGCCGTCTTCATCCTCGAAGCGTTGCCGTATGAACGGCAGGTCAAGCTCCACAAACCCACCTCTGCGTCGTGATTCGTCTGGAGTAGCATAGGTAATCTTGCCTGTGCGCAATTGACTTGGTTTGATTGACTTGCCGACGCGACGATCCAAGACCGACGAACACAGGCTCTTCGGCCCCTTCCACAGGCAGGGTCTCAGGATAAACTGGAGCTCCGACCCACAAAACGTGAAGCGGGCGCCTCGCGCCGTCTTTTTACCCGCCGCGGCGGGCCAGCTTATGCCGCGCCTACGGCGCTGATGGTTTGGTGGGATGTCGATCGCGCGGCGGGGGTTAGGGGAACGAATTGATATGGAGCGAAGTTCGAAGAGTGAACGATTGAAAGTCAAAGGCGTGCACGCTCGCCTGCGGCCGGCAAAAGCCCGACCTTCAAGAACGAGGTGTGGGGCGCGCGTGTGTGGATTGTGAATCCCGTCTGCGTCTAAAGCCGCACCCTCGCCTGCGGCGAGAGTGCGGCACCCGGAAAAACCAGGCGTTCCCTTGGGTGGTGTGGAAAGGTTGGCCACTCGCCCACCCGGAAATTCTTGATGCGTTCCTTTGATTGGCGCGGACAGGTAGCCAGCCCGTTATAAATGAGTGCGATTTCGGCCTAGGATTTGATATACAGGCACGTACAATAACTCGCATATTTGGAAAAGTTCGCGCGGTGGACCAAGGGGCGACGAATGATCAGATGGAAATGCACCGCTGGAATCGTTGCGCTGGTGATAGTCGCTGCCGCTGCCCCAGCCGAAGATTCGGGAACGCTTTCGAGTCCGCCCGCTGATTCCGCGCAGACCACTACTCCTCCGAAGCAAGAGCCAGCGCCGCCAGCACCTGCCGCAAAGCCTTCGAGAATTCGGGTTGGTGGGAATGTCGCAGCACAGGGCTTGGTCCATCAAGTTGTGCCGATCTATCCGCAACTAGCCAAGGAAGCGCATATCAGCGGCACCGTAGCGCTTCATTGCGTTATCGGCAAAGACGGAACCGTGACGCAGCTTGAATACGTATCCGGGCCGCCGATGCTAATGAAGTCGGCGATGGACGCCGTTCGCCAATGGGTCTATAAGCCGACTCTGCTCAACGGCGAAGCGGTTGAAGTGGATACCACGATCAGTGTTGTTTTCACGCTGGGTGGCAATCCGACGCCAGCAACGACAGACAAGGCACAGGCTCCTTCGGCTTCTGCAGCGGCAACTTCAGAACTCCCGATACCCAGCCCTCGGGCCAAGGCGTTTGACATTTCGCAGGCGCCCTGCGTTTACGAACAAGTGCGCGGAGCAATGCGGTACGAAAACGACGGCACCGGCACGCTCGAAATCAAAGCGCGAATTAAGGTGCAGTCCGGTGCGTGTATCGAGAGAGCCGGCCAGCTGGTCTTCAATTACAACAGCGAAAATGAACGGCTGGACATCGTCCGCATTCAAGTCACGAAGCCGGACGGTAAGACGGTGAATTCCGGGGCGGAGGCAGTGCAGGATCTAAGCGCGCCGGTGGCGCTGCAGGCGCCGATGTACAGCGATGCGCGGCAAAAGCACGTTACCGTCGCGGGGCTTTCTGTTGGCGATACCGTGGAGTACGACGTCATCAACACCACCGTGAAGCCTCTGACGCCGGGCCAATTCTGGCAGACATGGAAGTTCGCCGACGACGCTCCCTGTCTTGACGAGCAAGTTGAGTTGAATGTCCCGCGGAGCCGGTCACTTAAGATGAAGAGCCCGCCGGACGTATCGCCTGTTTCCCACGCGGAAGGCGAGCGCGAGATTTACGTTTGGAAGACCACGACCGACCACGCCGCAGAAGCTCCCCTGCCAGGGTTAGCAAATACGCAAGGCTTTGACCCGACGGCGCTGCTGCGCGGCGTTCAGCCTCTGCCGTTCCGCAAAATCTCGTTCAGCACGTTTGAAAACTGGACGCAAGTAGGCCTGTGGTATTCACAACTGGAACATGACCGGCGCGTCCCATCCGCCGAAGTAAAGGCACAAGCGGACGAAATCGCCAAAGACGCGACGTCTGACCTTGCCAAGGCGCAAGCCTTGTACCGGTGGGTCGCACGCAATATTCGCTACGTCAGCCTCTCGTTCGGAGTGGGCCGCTATCAGCCGCATTACGCGGCGGAAGTTCTGACGAATCGTTACGGCGATTGCAAAGACAAAGCAACATTGCTCGACGCTCTGCTGGAGGCGGAAGGGATTCACAGCTCGACGGCCCTGATCAACAGCAAATTCGATGTCGATCCCGACGTCCCCGCACCATCCCAATTCGATCACGCCATTTCGTTCGTATCGATCGGGGGCAAGGACATGTGGCTCGATTCGACCGCGCAGGTGGCCCCCTTCCAATATCTGCTACCGCAACTCCGCGGCAAAGATGCCCTGATCGTTTTTTCGGAGCACGGAGCGGAATTGCGCAGAACTCCAGCCGAGCTGCCATTCCCGAAATACTACCGGCTGGATGTTGACGGCAGTGCGACCAAACGGAAAGTCGACCTGCAGCTCGCCTTTGAAGCACGCGGAGACCTCGAGGTTTTGGCGAGATCCGCGATGCTCAGCTTACCGCTCAGCCAACTCACTCAAGCGATGAGCATGGGCGCTAAAAAATCTTCGCCGGATAGCAACGCCTCGTTCACCGACCTGAAAACGGGAGACCCGTTTGATACCACGAAGCCCTTCCGTGTAGAGGTGCACATCAATATGGAGTTGCCTGAGACCTCGACGGCCTCGACATCCTCTTCGTCCAAGTCCAGTAGCTCTGACGTGAACGATGCGCTGAAGCTATTTCTTCCGGAACCGCCGTCATCACCCAGACCGCTCTCGTTGTACGGACCAAAGGAAATGGAGTTCAAAGTAAAATTGGACATGCCCGAGACGACAGACTTCCCCAGGATTCAGCCGGCGCACGTCACCACGGATTTTGCGCAGTTCGACGCGAGCGGATCGGTGGAAGGTCACGTCGTTTCCATAGACCTCGATTTGAATATTCGAGCGTCGGAGATTTCCGCAGCGCAAGTGTCACAGTACACTCACTTCCGGGACGACGCTTTGGAAAAGTTGAATAATTTCATCAAGAGCGTGAAGGAGAGTAAGCCGGCCACGGTTCCTGCAACTTCTGCGGCATCGCCATCCGCCGCGGATCCATCCTCGCCTACCGATGAAGAGGAAGCGCGCCAATTGTATGCGTCGGGCCTGAAAGCGCTGAAAGCAGGCAACTACCACGCGGCGGTGGAATTGCTGGAAACTTCCACGGCTCGCGACCCTCACAACAGCTCCGCGTTGAACGATCTGGGACGCGCATATATGTCGTTGAATGAGCTGCCGCAAGCCGTTGTCGCGTTGCGCAAGGCGACGGAGGTCAACCCCGAGGACCCGTACGCCTTCAATAACCTGGGACTGGCTTTGATGCGGCAGCGAAAGTTCGATGAAGCGACCGCAGCCTTCAAGAAACAGCTCGAAATCAATCCGCAAGACCGTTTTGTTCACCCCAATCTGGGCCGGCTCTACTTGCAAACGAACGAGTACGAGAAAGCAGTAGCCGAACTCGAGATTGCGGCGCAGGCTGCGCCCAATGACGCCACCATCCATGAGAACCTTGGCTACGGATATGCCAAGACAAACCAGCCCGAAAAAGCTGTGAAAGCGATGGAACGCGCGCTCGAACTCTCTCCTGTGCCCTCGATGCAAAACACCGTCGCCTACGAAATGGCGGAAATGAATGTGCACCTCGATCGCGCGGAAGCTCTCGTACAATCAGCGATAGCCACGCTCTCCGCGCAGTCGAATACGACAGACCTATCCGCGCTTTCCAATGCCGACACCAGTCGCATGTGTAGCTTAGCCGCCTACTGGGACACGCTTGGCTGGATTAAATTCCAAGCAGGCGACATGCCGCAAGCCGAGAAATTCATAAGTGCCGCGTGGGGGCTGTGTGAATACCCGGCGATTGGCGACCATCTCGGACAGATTTACGAGAAAGAGGGGCGCAGGACGGACGCAACCGTTCAGTATGAGATAACGCTCGGGAAGCCTTACGCTATGCCCGAAGCGCGCGCGCGCCTCGCCGCGCTGCTTCCGTCAGGCGACGATCTCGACGTCAAAATCACCAATGTAAAAATGAAGCGCGCAGCCGGCGAGGGAATAAAATTCAATAACTCGCGCAACATTGAACTTAACGGAGAGCTGTGGCTGCTGCTAAAACCCGGACCCGCTGTGGCGGGCGTTCAATTTATTAGAGGTAGTGACGAGCTGAAAGCCACCGCTGCTGATATTCACGCGCTACATTTCCCGGACACCTTTCCGGATTCCACGCCGATTACATTACTCCGGCAGGCGTGGGTGACCTGTTCCAACAACACTCATGAATGCAAGATCGGTCTAATCCCCGCCGACTTGGTTCCGTCCGCGAAGTAGTCGATCCTCGTATACCGTGCGTGACTCGGGAAGTTGCGTGGGTTCGTTGACTTGCCGGGCCGGGCAAAATAGTATGCAGCCCTTGAGTTAGTTTCCTTCCCTGAATATGGCGCTTATAACTATGCTGTTCACCGACGTGGTCGCGTCCAGCGCTACCAAGCGGGACACGTCGCTCGGGCGGGACAATCGCGAGCGCGATCACGCCTATCTGACGCAAGTGCAGAGGCCGCATTTCGAGCTGGTGCGCGCGTGCTGCAGTGCGCATGGCGGACGAGAAGTCAGCACCACGGGCGACGCATTCTTTTTGACATTCGAGGATCCAACCGCAGCAGTGCGCTGCGCCGCGAGCATTCAAGAACGACTGGCGCAGAATCCGATCGAGACGCCTGGGGGTGCTTTGCGGTTGCGCATCGGCATCCACTCGGGATTCCCGGAATTTTTCGAGGGCAGCTGGCACGGGACGGACGTGGACACGGCGGCGCGGGTGGCGTCCACGGCAACGGAACGGCAAATATTGGTTTCGTCGCGGACGTACGAACTCGTCCGCCAAATGACGGACGTAAAATTCCACTCCCGCGGCGAGTTCGCAATGAAGGGTGTGGAGCGCATGGTGCTGTGGGAGGCCGCTTGGGATGGAAAAGGCCCGCGGCCGACGGCCATTCGACCCCTAGACGTGGGCCGGCGAAGAAAACGCAATCTGAGGATCGCTGGAGCGGTGGCGGGGACGATGCTGGCCGTTGGGGCGGGCGTTTATTTCTACCGAAGCTACATATCCGGCCGGGTGAGCATGCCCTTGAATAACAGGCCTACCGTGGCGGTGGTGGGTTTCAAGAACCTCGGCAAACCGGAAGTGGAGTGGCTCTCGAACGCGCTCTCGGAAATGCTGAGCACGGAATTGGGGTCCACGGATGCGGTGCGCACGATATCTCCGGAGAATGTTTCCACGGCGAAGATGGATCTGGGGCTGGCGATCGTTCCGACCTTCAACATTGCGACACTGTTGAAAATCCGGCGCATTCTGCATTCCGAATATGTGATTTCGGGCGCTTACGTCGCGATGGGAAGCGCAGGAGGCGATTCCATCCACGTGGATGTGCACCTGCAGGATGCCGATACCGGGGAAGCCATTTTCTCGCTGGGAGAGGATGGCACGATTGCAAATCTGCCCGAGCTTCTGCGGAAGGTGGCGACAGATCTGCGGAACCGGCTGGGAGTTCAAGACCAGCAGGGGTCGTCCGGCGAACAATCCAAGGCAACCGCAGCATTGCCGTCGGATCCTGAGGCTTTGCGAACTTATACGGAAGGCGTCGCAAAACTGCGGTTGTTCGATGCGCTGGGCGCGCGAGAGTTGCTGGAGAGGGCGGTCGCGCTTGCGCCCAATCTCGCGCTGCCACACGTGGGGTTGGCACGAGCGTGGGAGTTGCTGGGATACGACGAGAAGGCGCGCGGCGAAGCCAAACTGGCGGTACAACGATCGGGCGGTTTGCCTCCGCGAGAGCAACGCTCAATCGAAGCCGAATATCACGAAATGAATTCCCAATGGGACCAGGCCATCGCCATCTACGAGGCTTTGTGGGTTTTGTATCCGGACGAGCCAGACTACGCACTGGCGCTCGCGAACGCTCAGACCTCCGCGGGCAAAGGGCAGGATGCCCTGGGCACGCTGGCCAAGCTGGGCAGTGAGCAGCAGATGAAGGATGATCCGCGCGTGGAACTTTCCGTGGCTTTGGCCGCTGAGTCGCTGGCGGACACTCAGAAACAGCGAGACGCAGCGCAAGACGCGGCGGAGAAGGCCACGCGACAAGAATCGCGGCTACTGGCAGCTCATGCGTATTGGCAACTTTGCAGCGCCTACTACGCTCTGGGCGAGTACCAGAAAGGAGAGGCAGCGTGCAATTCGTCGAACGGCGCCGCACCGTTCGACGATGAGATCAAGGCGCGCAGTCAGACGGTTTGGGCCAACATCATGGAGGCCCGCGGAAACATTCCTGAAGCGCTAAGTATGCGGCGACAGGCGCTGGATACAGCACGGAAGCTTGGCTCGCAGAAAGACATGATCGGGGCACTGCAGAATCTCGCGGACATGCTTAGCTCTCAGGGAAATGCCAAAGAGGCAAGAGCTGACTACGATGAGGCTTTCCGGATTGCGCAGGCGATCGGAGACAAACTAGGCTTGGTCAAGCTGGAGAACAGTCTGGCTAATGATTTGAGCGCCAACGGCGATTTTACCGACGCCCAAGCTATGTATCAACGCTCACTACAAACTGCGCGAGAGATTGGAGACAAGGGCGGAATCGCGATGGCGCTTGAAAACCTGAGTTCAATACAGTTGCAGCAAGGGCATCTCACGGAAGCGCAAGATAACGCTCGGCAAGCACTCGCACTGCAACAAAAGGCCGAGTTGCAAGGCGACCGTCCATTTGCCCTGCGCGCGCTGGGAGACTTCTTCCTGGTAAAGGGAGATTTTGCAAAAGCTGGAGACAATTACGATGAATCGCTAAGACTTTCGACCGAACAGAGCTCTCCCGCTGCCATTGCCGCCAGCCGCGCCGCACTCGCTGGTCTGAAGCTCGCAGAGGACAAGCCATCCGAAGCGGAGTCTCTCGCGCGGCAGGCGGCCGAGGAGTTCAGCGCGGAAAAACTCGTTGATAGCGAGGCTGACGCGCGAAACACGCTAGCCCAGGTGCTGATTGAAGAGGGGAAATTGACTGAAGCGAGAAGCGAAGTGAATCGTGGACTGAAACATTCTCCGCAGGACCGAATCATCCGATTGTCGCTGGCAATCACGGACGCGCGACTGAAAGGGCACGAGGGCAGGAAACCAGAAGCACGAAAGGAGCTCGCTGACAGTCTTACAGAGGCCGACAAGATGGCGCTGGCGAGTTTGAGGCTGGAAATAAAGCTGGCTCAAGCGGAGCTGGAAACGCCTTCAGATCCAGGTTTGGCAAAACAGCGGCTGCACGAAGTTGAAGACGAGGCGCGGGCCAAGGGGTACTTGCTCCTGGCCTCTCATGCGCAGCGTAGCCGGAACAAGCTAGCGCCGTAGCGTCCCTCTTTCCGAGCGAACGAACCTGAGGTGAACTCCCCAGCTGCGCGATTGAGAATCGGGCGCTAAGAACGCGCTTCACGCCCGGAGCGTCTTCGCACCAATAGCCCCACCAATCCGGCGCCTAGCAATACCAACGAACCTGGCTCAGGGGCGGCCGCAGGAGGAGTGGTCGAAACGCTGATGGAAGAAAAATCGGAAGCGGAAAATTCCACGTTGTCCGTGGTGCCGAAAATCAGAGCCATCGTGTAGTTGCCCGTGACGGTGGTGCACCCAGGGGCGGAGATCTGGAACACGCCTGCACTCGGGCCGCTGGAGCTGAGCGTATTCAGACAGTTCAACTGGGCGGTGGTTAAGCTAACGCCTCCGAGGGGATCGCAGGTGCCTATGAACGAACTGGCAGCGCAAAAAACTCCATTGAAAAAGACGTCATCCGCGAGACCACTTATGTTGATTGTGGTCCCGCCGGGCAGATCGGGCGTGTCAATCTCGAGGTAGCTGTCAGCACCAAAGCTGTCAGAGTCATCGATTGACGCGATAAATCCGCTCCCCAATGGTACGGGTGTAATCGAGGTATCCTGGGTAAGAGAACCGTTGGGAAAGCTGCCATAATTCGATTTACCAGTGGCCCCGACTGAACTCGCCGAGCATATTGAGGAATACCCCAAGCACAAACCCAAAGCCGCCAGAGCTGCAACCTTAAACCTCATGTGTCCTCCTCGGATCGAACCGCAGGCAAACTTCATCACTGGTTGCTTGAGAACTCAGCACGCGCTTTGCCGTTCTTGGGAGAGAAACGCGACGCGATGTATCTAAGGAGCTAATTCCTTGTTCTGGAATGATTTAAGGTCGGGAGGACGCGGTCGAGGACGGTGGCGCGGCTTACAGGCGCGGAACGCGGACTGCAAAGCTCTGCACAATAAGTGAATGCGACTGCGGGTTTACGGCGATTGATGGCGGGAGGCGGCTTCGATGGCTCTTTCCAGGTCGGTGCCTATGCGGGATTTTGTTATGTAGGCGCGGACGCCGGTTTGGGCGGCGTAGCGGGCCAGGTCGAGCGATTCGAAGTGGGTGACGATCAGAATTTCGGCTTCGGGGGAGTCGCGTCGAATGATTTCGGCGGCGGAGAGGCCGTCCATGGCGGGCATGGAGATATCGAGGAGGATTACGTCGGGCTTCAGCTCGGCGGCTTTTTTCACGGCGTCCTCGCCGTCTTCGGCTTCGCCGCAGATCGTCCAATTCTCGTGATACTGCAGGAGCAATTTCAGGCCGGCGCGTACGGTGGGGCTGTCGTCTGCAATCAGGATGCGAACTGCTTCCATGGGCCGGTGCACCTCGCGCTCGTTGCGCAGTACTATCAGTACTCTATAGGCCGGACAACGAAATGCACATCAGGTGTTCTGTGTAGTACTTGTGAGGACGACCGCAAAGGCTAAGGGAGGCCCCCCGCCAGCGGCAGGCAGGCTTCGCTCGCGGTTGCGGGGTCCCTTGGGCACGTATCTCAAGGCAAGTCCTTCGCGCCCACCACCGCGGGTTCTCAGGACAAGCAGGATGAGGGCGAAGGGGCCGACGAGACGCCAGCGCTATCGGGTCGCTTGCGCTTTGGCGCGAGTCGAATGCTGGGATATACTTCTAGGCCGGTCGGCGGGCTGGAACGTCTTACGCGCGGCGGGCGTTGCCCGTGCGCCGAGGCTTTGTGGCCGGACGGCGCGGCTGTAGATTATTTGCGTTCCTATATTTGGCAATCGTATTCGCTCATAAGGCTGACTGCACACGGACAAGATGGCGCTCGACTCACGCGAAACGAAAAATACATCCACGCCCAAAACTCAGGCGCACGCAGCGAGCGGAAGCGTCGCCCGAAGCTCGACCCAGAACGGGAGCCAGGGCGCGAACAAGAGCGTTGCGGTGGTCGGCGGATCGGCTGCGGGGCTGCTAACCGCTTCGGTGCTGGCGCGGCAGGGCGTGGGAGTGCGCGTGTACGAGCGCATCGAAACGCTGGAGCCAGCGGAGCGCACATTGATTGTGACGAACCGCATGCGCACTTTGCTGGGGCGCGCGGCGGAAGGGAGCATCGTCAACGAGATTCGGCGGTTTGAACTTTTTACGGATGGGCGCTCGGCTACTTTTGAATTGAAGCAGCCGGATTTGATTATCGAGCGGCGCGCGTTGATACAAGGATTGGCGGAAGAGGCGCGGCGCGCGGGCGCGGGGCTGGAGCTGGGGCGGCGATTCCACGCGCTGCATTCGAATGGGCGCGGGCTGGTGCTGGAAGTGGAGCGTTGCACGGACGGCAGCCGCGAGGAAATTCACGCGGACACGATTATCGGCGGCGATGGAGCGGCGAGCCGCGTGGCGCGCGCGGCGGGGTGGTCGCCGCTGGAGACTGCGCCGCTGGTGCAGGCGATTGTGCCGCTGCCGAAAGATATGGCGCCGGATACGGCGCGGGTGTGGTTCGTGCCGCAGGACACTCCTTATTTTTATTGGCTGATTCCGGAATCGCCTACCCGCGGGGCGTTGGGATTGATTGGCGAGACGGGGCCGGAGACGCGGAAACTTTTGGAGAATTTTCTGGAGAAGCGCGGGCTCGCGCCAGTGGAATTTCAGGGGGCGCGCATTCCGGTGTACACAGGGTGGGTGCCGGTGCGGCGCCGGGTGGGGCAGGGGTCCGTTTATTTGGTGGGCGACGCGGCGGCACAGGTGAAAGTGACTACCGTGGGCGGGATCGTTACCGGGTTTCGCGGGGCGTTGGGAGTGGCGGAGGCGATTTTGAATGGCGGGTCGAGTGGCGTGCTGCGGAAATTGCGGCGCGAGCTGGATCTACATCTCTTGCTGCGGCGTTCTTTGCATGAATTTCAGCAGGATGATTACAGCAAATTGGTGGATTTGCTGAATGATCCGGCGAAGCAGTCGTTGAGCGAATATTCGCGTGATGAGGCTTGGAAAATTTTGTGGCGCGTTTGTTTGAGCCAGCCGCGGTTGATTTTGCTGGGGCTGCGCGGGTTGCTGACGCATAGCCGATCGCTGCGTCCTTTGCGCGGGTCGCGCCCGTAGGGTTGTGTGGCGGCGCTGGTTGCTTCCGCGGATTTTTCGTTACCACTACTTCTGTGGGTTTTCCTTCTCTGTGTTTTTCTTCCGTGTGTTCTGAAAAATTCTGCCGCGATTTCTTGGCGTGAAGGAATCTAGCATGTACATTCTGGGATTGTCCGCGATGGGACATGATTCGGCAGCGGCGCTGCTGGGCGATTCCGGGATTGTTGCGGCGATGGAAGAAAGCAAACTGGCGCGCACGCGGGCGAGCGAAGGGATTCCGCGCGAGGCGATTCGCTATTGCCTGGAGCGTGCGGGAATCGGCTGGCGCGACGTTGTGCATGTGGCGATCGCCAGCCGTCCGTGGCGCGCCTGGCAGCGGCAGGCTTCGTTTCGCGCGCGCTTGGCACCGCTCGCGCCGGTTTCGAGCGGCTACTTCGTGAATAAGGCTTCGGGCGAGCTGGGGCGCGAGTTGAATAACGTGCGCATCGTGCGGCAGATGGCTGGTGCGCCGGAGGGGCGCGTCGAATCGCTCGATCATCATCTGTGCCACGCCGCGAGTGCGTTCTACGCTTCGGCGTTCGAGCGGGCGCTGGTGGTGTCGCTGGACGAGAAGGGCGACGGGCGCGCCGGTTTCGTCGGGATTGGCGAAGGTACCGGATTGCGCGAGGTTCAGTCGCTGACTTTGCCGCATTCGCTGGCTTGGGTGTATTCACAGGTGACGAAGCTTTTAGGATTTCGTCCGCACGCGGATGAACACAAGACGCAGTGGTTGAGTATTTGTGGCGAGGGCGGCGGTGACGCGGACAGCGGCGCGGCGGCGGTGAAAGGCGCGGCGGCGGGTGCTCCTGCCTTCACGGAATTATTTCTGGAGATGTTGCGGCGCGAGCCGCGCGGGCCCGCGCATTTGAACGCGAAATATTTCCGGAATGGATTTGCGGGGGAGCTTTCGTTTACGCATGAGTTTTATCGTCGTGCAGGAATTGCGCAGGAGCCTGCGGAGAACACGCCGGAAACGCGGGTGCCCGAGCCGTTGCGCGTGAGGATCGCGACTGGGTTACAGCGGGCCTGCGAGATTATTGTGTGCGAATGGCTGACGGCTTTGCGCGAGGAATTTAAGGAGCGCTCGTTATGCCTTGCGGGTGGGTTGTACTTGAATCCGTTGCTGGTGGCGGCGATTGAGGCGCGGGTGGGATTTGAGAATGTTTTTGTGCAGCCTGCAGCGGGGAATGAAGGCACGGCTTTGGGAGCCGCATATTATCTTTGGCATCAGCAGTGCCGACGCGCGCGAATCGCGGCGATGCCTGGACCTTATTGGGGGCCGGCGTATAGCAACGAAGAAATCAAGAAGGTGCTGGACAACTGCAAGGCCGCGTATCATTGGTGCGATTCGGACGAGCGGAAGCTTGGCGAAGCGGTTCGATTGCTGCAGGCGGGGAAAATTATGGCGTGGTTTCAGGGCGCGGCGGAATTCGGGCCGCGGGCGCTGGGGGCTCGCAGTTTGCTGGCGTCGCCGTGGGCGCCGTATGTAAAGGAAAATTTGAACGATTATGTAAAACATCGCGAATCGTTCCGGCCGTTTGCTTTGGCGATTCCTGAAGAGCGTTGCGGGGAATATTTCGAGTGTTCGCCGAATGGGCGATTTCTTACTACGATGGCGAAGGCCAATGGAGCTGGGCGCAGATTGCTCGAGGGCTTGCCGCCGGGGTTTTTGTTGCACGGCAATTTAGTGCGTTTGCATGTGGTGCATGCGGCGGACAATCCGCTTTTCTGGAAATTGCTGAATCGTGCGGGGGAGAATGCTCCGGCGCCGCTTTTGGTGAACACATCTTTCAATTTGTTTGGCGAGCCCTTGGTGGTTACGCCGCGGGATGCGGTGCGGAGTTATTTTTGTTCGGGGGCGGATGCTTTGGTGGCTGGGAATTTTCTTTTGGAGAAGCGGTAGAGTGCTAAGTGTGAGACCAGCAAAATCGGGATTTCAGCGGCCAAACCTGGCCGGTGAAGGGCTTCGCTGCGACTGCGAAATCAAAGGCAACCTCAAAGGCAACGTCAAAGACGCCCGCCTAAAAAACAAAAGCAGGCGGCCGCTACAAATTCAAATGCAACGGCAACTGCAAAAGAGCCGGCGGGACGCCGGCGCTACTAAAGAGAAAGGCGGAACTTCGGCGACGGAAGCCGCTCGGCGCCTGTGAGCTTTATGTCGTGGCTGAAGCCACAATCTATAAGGATTCTTGAGCTGTTACAGAAACTCTAAAGCCACTACCCGCAAGGATTGCCTCGCTTTCACGGTGACTCTGTCGCCGTGGCGGAGGCAGGGAACAAGCCAATAGAAATGATGACGAACACCGACAATTCTTCGCTGTGCGTTGCGCGGCGACGCCGCCGGGTGGGAATTTATTTCCTGGCGATATTGGCGCTGCTGGCGGTGATGGGTGCCGAGGTGTTTCGCAATGTGGGGCACTGGTTGGTGCGTGAGGACACGCTGAGTAAGGCTGACGTCATCGTGGTGCTGAGCGGCGAGCTGCCGTTTCGCGCGGAGGGCGCGGCGAGCGTTTTCAAGTCCGGATATGCGCCCGCGGTGTGGGTTAGCCGGCCGGAAGGTCCGCAGCAGGAATTGGCCGCGCTGGGAATCCACTTTGTGGGCGAGGAAGAGTACAACCGCGAGATCCTGGTGCAACAGGGCGTGCCGGGTGCCGCGATCCGAATTTTTCCGGATACAATTGTGAACACACAGGACGAGGTGGAGGAAATCTCGCAAGACATGCGGCGCGAGGGAAAGCATACTGTGATTATTGTTACTTCGCCGCAGCATACGCGGCGCGTGAAGGCGCTGTGGAGAAAGTTGGTGGGCGAAGATCCGCGGGTAATCGTGCGAGCGGCCTGGGGCGATCGGTTTGATGCGGATCATTGGTGGCGAACGACGGCGGATGTGCTGGCGGTGGTGCGTGAATCCATGGGTTTGTTGAACGTGTGGGCGGGATTGCCGGTGAAACCTCACCTGCAATGAAGGTTGGGGATGCGCAACAGACGTTGAGATTACCGTAAATGCGCCTGATTCCGCGGATAGAATTGATCGTCTGCATTTCGGCCGCGCGAGAACTTGTTTGAGGGAGAAAACATTGAAGATTTCGGTGATTGGAGCGGGTTATGTGGGCCTGGTGACGGGCGGATGCCTGGCGGGACTGGGTCACGAAGTGGTGTGCACCGACAGCGACGCGGAGAAATTGAAAACGCTGGAATCCGGCCGGTTGCCGATTTACGAACCGGGGCTAGATGTGGTGATTGCGCATGCGCGGAAGGAAGGGCGGCTGAGTTTTCGGGCCAACGGGGCGGAAACGGTGCAGTTTGGCGATGCGATTTTTATTTGCGTGGGGACGCCGCCATTGCCCAACGGCAGCGCGGACCTGAGCGCGATTGATCACGTGGCGCGGCTGGTGGCGACCGAAGCGCGCACGCCGAAACTGGTGATCGAAAAGAGCACGGTGCCGGCGCAAACCGGGCAGGAATTGAAGCGCGCGCTCGCCGTGTATGGGCGCAAGTCTGGCGTGGCGTTTCGCGTAGCGTCGAACCCGGAATTCTTGCGCGAGGGAACGGCGGTAGAAGATTTTCTGCATCCGGACCGGATCGTGGTGGGCGTTGAGGACGAGGTGGCCGAGAAGCAATTGAAAGAGATCTACCGGCCGGTGCTGGAGCGAACTTTTACTTGTCCTGTGCATTCCGGGAAATGCCCGGATCTGCCGCTGCCCGCGTGGCTGGTGACGACAATCAACAGCGCGGAGCTGATCAAGCACGCGTCGAATTCGTTTCTGGCGGTGAAGATTTCTTACGCGAACATGGTGGCCGATCTGGCGGAAAAGCTGGGCGCGGATATTGAAGAAGTAGTGCGCGCGGTGGGGATGGACCCGCGCATCGGACGGAGCTTCTTTCACGCGGGGATTGGGTTCGGCGGATTTTGTTTGCCGAAGGACTTGCAGGCGTTTGTGCATCTGGCGGAAAAATCGGGCGTGGATTTTTCGATGCTGAAGGAAGCGGAAAACATCAACAAGCGGCGCATCAATCGTTTTATGGAGAAGATTCGCCGCGCGCTGTGGGTGGTGAAAGGCAAACAGATTGGGGTGCTGGGATTGGCGTTCAAGCCGAATACGGATGACATTCGGTTTGCGCCGGCTATTGATTTGATCCACGAGTTGCTGAAGGAGGGCGCGATTGTGCGCGCGTATGATCCCGAGGCGATGGAAAAGGCGCAGCCTGTGTTGCCGCAGATTCAGTTTGGGAAATCGGCTTATGAAGCAGCGGAGGGCGCGGAGGCTTTGTTGATCGCGACGGAGTGGGAACAGTTTCGAAAACTGGATTGGGAGCGGGTGCGCGATTCGATGGTGCGGCCGTTGATTTTGGACGGGCGGAATTTGCTTTCGGCGAAACAGATGAAGGGGCACGGGTTTGAGTATTATTCGATGGGAAGGCCGGATTAGTTTCCTGTTTGAGGCTTACACGTACGACACGAAACCCCCCACCCTTCGCATGAAGCAAAGGCGCGAAGAGTGGGGCACCCGTAAAGTCAAAACCACGTTCAAGAGCGGGAGCACAGGCAGGATTGCCTACGCCACCTATTTTGCCTGGGTGGATTGGGCTAGTTTTTCGCGGAAGTATTCGTAGGTGCGTTGCAGGCCCTCTTCCAAGCTTACCTTTGGTTCCCAGTTCAGAATGCGTTTGGCTTTGGTGATGTCGGGGCAGCGCTGTTTGGGGTCGTCTTGAGGGAGCGGGTGGAAGACGATGGGCGTGGTGGCGCCGACCAGTTTGCGAACGCGTTCGGCGAATTCCAGGATTGTGATTTCCTGGGGATTGCCGATGTTGGTGGGCTCGTGTTCGTTGGACTCGAGGAGCTTGTAGATTCCGGCTAGCAGGTCGGAGACGTAGCAGAAGCTGCGGGTTTGCTTGCCGTCGCCGTAGACGGTGATGGGTTCGCCGACCAGGGCCTGGTAGAGAAAATTGGGGAGAGCGCGGCCGTCGTTGAGACGCATGCGCGGGCCGTAGGTATTAAAGATACGGACGATGTGGGTATCGAGGCCGTGATAACGGTGATAGGCCATGGTCATGGCTTCGGCGTAGCGCTTGGATTCGTCGTAAACGCCACGCGGGCCGACGGGATTCACGTGGCCCCAGTAACTTTCAGGCTGTGGGCTGACTTGCGGATCGCCGTAGCATTCTGAGGTGGAGGCCAGGAGGTAGCGGGCATTCTTGGCCATGGCCAGGCCTAGGGAATTGTGCGTGCCTAGGGCGCCGACTTTCAGGGTTTGGATCGGATACTTCAGATAGTCGGGCGGGCTGGCGGGCGACGCGAAATGCAGGACGGCGTCTAAGGGGCCCGGGACCTCGATGTAGCGCGAGACGTCCTGGCGCGCGAAACGGAATTTGGCATGGGGCAGCAGGTGGGCGATGTTGGAGTCGCTGCCGGTTACCAGATTGTCTAGGCAGAGCACTTCCCAGCCTTTTTCGAGTAGCAGCTCGCATAGATGCGAGCCTAAGAATCCCGCTCCACCTGTGATTGCCGCGCGCAATTGGTCGCTCCTTGATCGCGATGGGGATGGGTCGCGATTGTGTGGGTTTCATTATCTATGAAATGGCGGCACAGAGAAAGGCAAAGGCAAGATCGCCACAGAGGCACAGAGAAAGGCGGGAAGAGCGGGAGAAATCTCCGCCTGCGACGGGGGGCGGCTCGAGGCAAAGGCGCTGGCCTCAGGATGACGACGCGCGTCGCGTCGTCAGATACGCTGCGAAAAACCAAAGCGAGCCGCCGTCGAAGCTGACATCGTGGCAAGCAACAGCGTTGCTGCGCGGAGTTACGATGGCGCTCTTTTGCGCGCGTGGCGGATCAGTGGGAGGTGGCCGGGACGACGGCGGCAGCGGGGAATGCTGTGGTGTGATCGAGGACGATGCGCCAGCCTTCGGGAAATTTTCTGAAGTCCAAGGAGAAGACGCCGGAGGGTTGGTCGGCTTCGCGGACCAGGTGGAATTTTCCTACTACGTAGGCGGCGTCGGCGCATGTGAGGTGAACTTCAAGATCGGAGAAGGAGACGGCGCCCATGGATTTGCGATCGGGATAGGAGTGGTGGTAGCGATCGAGCACCGCCTGCCAGCCGTGCGCGATGCCGTTGGCGCCGAGGAATTCGGTTTGCTCGGAATTCCAGTAGCTGGTCATGAAGGTGTCGATGTCGCCGCGATTCCAGGCGGCGGTTTGCATGTCCAGGACGGCGCGGATTTGGGATTCGTCGGATGGATACGCGGGGGAGGCGACGGAGGGACGCGAGACTACCACCAGCCAGATTGTTGCGGCTACCGCGGCGAATCGTGCGATGCGAAATTTTGCGGGCATTTTGTGACCCTCCTGAATTGGACGGATGCGAATTTGTTCGAGCAAAGAGCGGGCGGGTCTGAGACCCGCCCCTACAAAAACAGACCCACCACCAAGTGCGAACTGCCGGTGAGACGCCGGGCTACCGGCAAGCTGGCGGACGCTGCGGAATTCTTGCGCGGCACAGGCTATCAACGAATAGGGCGCCGGGCAACTTGGCAGACACGGTTCGCGCACAATGGCGGGCTTACCCGTGAAGGTTGCCTTCGCTGGTACGCTCGTTCTATTGCCACGGGCGGAAGGGGGCGGCAAACTGGGTGAGGTCGAACATGTTTATATCAGCGTTCATTCTCGTGATCAGCTTCGCAGCGATGGTTCAGTTCGCCGTCTTCAGTTGGCGCGCTGGGCTACTGCGGACCATCGCCACCGAGCCAATCGGTGACCAAGCCGAGATAACGGCCGAGATCTCCCATAACCTGTTGAATGGAAAAGACTTCGCCGACATCAACAGCTTGCAGAGCTTGCTGCCGGACCTGAAGAATGCGCGGGTTAACCTGCGCTCGGTGCGCGTTTACTACAGCTTCTTGAAGGCTATGAACCGGCTGGGCGATTTCATCGTTGCGCCGGGCGCGGATGGCTTCGGGGGCTGGACGAGCCGCGAGATGGCTCTGTGTACGCGATACACCGCCGCGGTGTTGTCGCAACGCCTGCGCAGCAACCAAGAGCTGGCTGCGGAAGTTCGGTCTTACTAGTCCTCCTACAATTCCCTTTTTATTCGCCGACGCATCCCGCGTATAGTCAATTTCTCTCCTTTCTGTCCATCCAGCCAGTTACCTGATACGCCATTCGGGGCGGGTATTTCGCACCGGATGCGGCGCTTTTCATGCCTAAATATTGTGGGTGAATCCTACAGCTATGACGTGTGTGCCGACCGAAGGAGGCGCCATGAAGAGCCGCGCCAGAATTTCTTGCTTGCTTGCATTCATAATCGTGGCCCTGATCCAGTTCTCCGCCTGCTCCGGCACGCCGTCTACGTTCAACCAGGTGACCATTTCTCCGAAGGGAACGATGTTCCTTGGGCAGGGCGGGACGATTCCGCTGATCACCGCGTCTGTATTGAATGATACGAAACTTAACGGCGGGGTGACGTTTACGTTGTCGCCCGTGGCAGTGACATCGGGAACGCTGACGCAGCTCAGCTCTACCACGGCAAGCTTTGTGGCGCCGGGTGCTGTGACGGCCGAGACGACTGTGACGATCACGGCCACGTCGGTGGATTTTCCGAAGCAGTCGGCGAGGTTAACGGTGATGATCGAACCGCCGCCAATGATCACGACGACTTCCCTGCCGGATGCAACTTTGAATGCGGCGTATAGTGCGACCGTAACAGCGACTGGCGGAGTGCCGCCGCTGAAGTGGACTTTGTCGTCAGGAACACTGCCGAAGGGATTGGCGTTGGGATCGAGCACCACCGATACCGTGAATATCACCGGCAAGGCAACGGTTGCGGGAGTGTCCACGGTAACTGTGACGGTGACGGATGCTACCGGTGCTTCGAGCACGGCGGGGCCGTTTCAGATTGTGGTGAGTAGTTTGGCGTTTACGACAACTTCGCCCCTGCCGGCTGGGACGGTAAACGCGCAATATGTCGGCGTGCAATTCGCAGCGACGGGCGGCACATCGCCGTACACATTTGCGCTGGCGGCTGGTTCGAGTTTGCCACCGGGTCTAACGCTTAATGCAGGAGATCTGACCGGCATCCCGACAACACTGGGTAATTACAGCTTCGGAATCAGCGTGACCGACAGCGAAAACCCGGCGGCGGTGATCACGAACACGTTCACGCTGGTAGTCAATCCGGTGCAGGACTTAACGCTGCTTAATGGGTCTTTCGCGTTCAGTTTTAGTGGGTTCAGTGCCGGTGGATACGTGGCGGCCGCCGGCGCGTTTACGACGGATGGCAACGGCAATATCAAATCGGGTGACGCGGACTTCACGACACTGCAAGCCAACAAGCTGTACACCAACATGACGGGGACGTACACGGCGGGAGTGGATGGGCGCGGGACCATCACGTTTACGAACGTCGCGGGGTCGCCCACGTTTGCGTTTGCGATTGATACAGGGGGTTCGGGGCACGGGCGGCTCGTAGAGTTCGATTCGACCGGCACGCGCGGTTCCGGACGTCTGGAACAGCAGAGCGTGAGCACTTGCGTAGTGGGCACGACCACCACGTACCAAGGAAATTTCGCATTCGGAGGCGCGGGCTTTACGTCGTCGGCGGGACCGTCTGGATCGGGACCGATGGCATTTGCCGGAGAATTCACAGCTATCGCGCCGACCGCACCGACCACGGTGGGAAGCCTGGGTCCGGCGGAAATGGACGCCAACGTTCCAGGCTCGGTTCCGTTGGGCAGCGCGGGCGGGAGTTCGTTTTCCGGCACGTACCAATCGGGCATGGACTCGACGCATTGCACTTTTCAACTGAGCACGAGTATCAGCGATCTTGACTACGACGTGTATCCGATTTCGGCTTCCGACGCTTTTCTGATTGAGACGGATAGCGCGACGAGCGGGGCGACTCCGTACGTCAGCCTCGCCGAGATGAAGCTGCAATTCGGGCAGCCGTTCCTTGGCGCGGTCATAGCCGCACCGATGGCTGGCGGCGTTAGCGGATCGGTGCTATCGGTGCCGTACGTGTCGGTACTGCAGATCGCGCCCGAAGCAATAAATTTCAATCTCGTGCTCACGGACAACACAGGGGGCACGGTGAGCGGAACGCAGGGCACACCGTTTTCGGTGACGTACACCAGCGATCAATATGGGCGGGTTTACACAGGGCTGGTTGTTAACAATGCATTCGAGCCGGTTTTGTACATGATTGACTCAGACGACGCGTTCGTTATGGGCCAACTGGGAGGCGCTCCGATTTTCGGTGAGCTGGACGCGCAGTCCCAACCCGGGACATTCACGACTAAGTTCCTCTTCCAAACTCCTCCGCTGGTGGAAGGAACGTCCGCGCCGGCTGTGAGCGCCGACCGCGATTTCTCCGGCTATCTGACGTTCGATGGTGACGTGACGCCCGCGACAGTGACCGGAACACAGGATGAAAGCACTTCAGCGGCGAACACATCCGCGGAGACGGTGACGGGAACGTACGTGCTATCGAGTACCGGCGCGACGGACGGGAGTGGGACGGTCACGTTGACTTCTCCGGCTGCGTTCACCGGCGCGTTTTATTATGTGACGCCGACGAAGATGGTGATGATCACGACTACTACGGGCGATTCGAATCCGGTTTTGGTGATCATCGGGCATTGATCGCGGAGCGGGGGCGGAACGGACTGTGGAATCTCGGTCGTGCCGGACCGCCGTCGGCGATTCCCGCGCCTCCGATGGCGCACTGCAGCGCACCGCTAGAGTGACAAAGTCGAAGGGCAAATCAACGGCAAGCTGTGGAGATTTGTGAAGCGGGCACGGCGTGCCGCGCCCCTACGCCGTCATCTGCAATAGCAAAGTCACACAGGCGGCGCCATATGAATTGCAGCCGCATACTTCGAATCGGACTCTTAGGTCTGGGCCTCTGCCTGGTATTGACAGAGAGTTCGGACGCCTTTTATTACCCCCTGCAGCAGACGCAGATTCGCCAAGCGTATCTCCTCGGGCGATCGGCAGACACGAAAAAAATTTCTGAACTCCTGGACACATACAGCCGACACTTTCCGTTTGCGCCGAGCGACGCTCGCGTTGAGTCCATAGAGTTTCGGACGCCTTATGAACAAGTCGTGCGTCGTTCGTGGGAACACCAGGGTGGTTACGACCTAGATCAAGCGGAAAAGGACTACGCGTCGCAGCCCGAACTGGTAATCATCAGCGTGATCATCTATTCGCCGCTCACAAATCCAGAGTCCACCGCGAATCATTCCGACAAGCCGAGTGCGGTTGGCTCGCCGGATGATGCTTGGCTGGGTTTTCGCTTCCTGGTATCGCAGGAGCATCCCATCGCACCGAAAAAGATGGTCGGCAAGGCCCTTTACGCAGGACGTTACGATAAGGGCGTGCGGAAAGAGGTGCTGATGGAATTCGATGCCGACCAGTTCGAGTCTGGCACCGCCAAAGTACAAGTCACGATGTCCGGCGGACAGAAGGTTGATGCTGACTTCGAACTGGATAGCCTCAAGTAGCAGTCAGTTTTGTTGGGCAGAATCATGCGGCAACCTCTGAAGCTATGTCGCACCTACCGCGCTCCGGACTTTTCTTGCAACGTTTTGTGCCGCGCCTACGGCGCTGGTTCCGACAGAGTCCTAGAGCAAAACGGCGCTGGTGTGGAGCAACGGGATACGAGCCGGCAGGGCTGCTCAGTACGCCCAGCGCATTAGGACTGCGCCGGTCGTGTAGCCGGCGCCTACGGCGATTAGCAGGACGAGGTCGCCTTTGCGGAGGCGCTTTTGTTCTACGGCGTCCATCATGCCGAGAGGGATGGTGCCGGCGGTGGTGTTTCCGTAGCGGTCGATATTTACGAGAACTTTCGAGTCGTCCACTCCCAGGCGTTCCTGCATTCCGCGAATGATCCGCAGATTGGCTTGGTGCGGCACAACGAGCGCCAAGTCCTTGCTGGTTAGTCCATTGCGTTCGAGGATTTCAACCGCCAGTTCGCTCATGCGGCGCACGGCGTATTTGAAAACCTGCGCGCCTTCTTGATGCACGAAGTGCATGCGGTTGTCGATGGTCTGCTGCGATGCGGGATGCAGCGAGCCGCCGCCGGGCATGTAGAGATTGCAGCCGCCGGAGCCGTCCACGTCATGGACGAAATCGAGAATGCCTTCGGAGTCCGCGGCGGCGGGTTCGATGAGAACCGCGCCTGCGCCGTCGCCGAAGAGCACGCAGGTGGCGCGGTCGGTGTAGTCGAGAATGGAAGTCATGACGTCACTGCCGATGACGAGTACTTTTTTGTGCGCGCCGCTGGCGACGAATTGCGCGCCGACAGTGAGCGCATAGAGAAAGCCGGAACAAGCCGCGGAGAGATCGAAGCCCCAGGCATTTTTCGCGCCGATGCGATCCTGGATCAGGCAGGCGGTAGCGGGGAAAAGCATGTCGGGAGTGACGGTAGCGACTACGATCAGGCCGATGTCGTCAGCGCTGATGCCTTGCGCGGCAAGAAGCTTGCGCGCCGCTTCCGCGCCGAGATGGGACGACGCCACACCGGGGTCGGCGTAATGCCGCTCGCGAATTCCGGTGCGGGTGCGAATCCATTCGTCGCTGGTGTCCACTCGTTTTTCCAGATCGAGATTGGTGACCACGCGCGGCGGAAGGTATCCAGCCACTCCGGTAATCTTTGCGGCGATGCGTCGGCCCATTCATTTCCCCCAGGAAGAAAGAAAAGTGCAAATGACAAAGAACAGCACGCGATTGTATGCAATTGGACGCAGGTGTGACAAGGGAATGTCGCCGTGAGTGATGCGTGCGACGCCGCGCCGGATTTCTTGCCGGGGCGACGTCGCGCGATTTCAGGCAGCGCTAGGCGGTGGCAGCAGCTGCGTCTTCAGAGGCTTTGGTGCAAACGATGGTTAAACCGTTCTTGTTGGCGTCGAATCGTTCTTTGCGATCCAAGCTCTTCAAGAATTCCCTGGCGGCTTTGCCGATCGCGGCGGCCATGGAACCGGTATCCACCTGAATCGTTCGTCCTTGCGGACCGTTGGTGCGGTGCTGGTATTCCAATTTCACTGCGTACATGGACTCTCCCTTGGCTTATAGGATAAACGAACATTTTACGTGGTGTTTCACTTTTCCAGCAAGCGCGTTCATCCGGCGCGCACGGCCAGGAATGGCCTCCTGCGGGGGGTGGGGCTGTGCCGCAGCGGGCACTGCATGTGGTGCCGCTACGATGGGCCGGGAAGAATTTCGAAGCGGTAGGTGATTTCGGCGGTTTTGCGGAGCATGGCGGCTACGGAGCAGTATTTATTTTGGCTTAGCTCGATGGCGTCGCGCACGGCTTTTTCTTCCAATCGGCCAGAGAGGCGGTAGACCATTTCGATCTTGGTCCAGACCGTGGGTGGGTCCTTGGCGCGTTCGCCGGAGATGTCGATTTCCAGGGTGGCGAGCTTCAGGCGTTTTTTTTCGAGGATCATGACGATGTCGATTGCGGTGCAGGAGCCGAGAGCGCCTAGGAGCATTTCCATGGGGCCGGCGGCGGAATTGCTTTTGCCGTCGAATGGCACGGCGCGGCCCGATGGCATGGTCGCCAGGAATTCTTCGCCGCCTACCCACTTTACTTTTGCTGTCGGCATGATCTGCTCCCGCGAAATCTGTCCGAAAGATCCATCCATTAAACTCTAACGGGGATTGTGTGGCGCGTCTAGCCTCAGCTACGTTGGCGGGGTGGTTTTCTGGTGTGTTACCCTCGCAGCGCGGACTGCGGAGGATTGCGCGCGATGCGATGTGAGTGGCGGCGGATTATATCTTTTGCCGTTTTCGTGGGGCTGCTTTGCGGCGTGCGCGATGCATCGGCGCAAAGCACGGCCGGTAAGGCTGGCGACGCCGTGTCCTTGAACAATCAGGGGCTGGAGCGCTACAAGAAAGGCAAAGTGGACGAAGCGATTGCGCTGTTCCGCCAGGCGCTGGCTTTGAATCCGAATTTTCCGGAGGCTTTGAGCAATCTGGGCCTGGCGCTGGACTCCAAAGGGAAAGACGACGAAGCGATTTCGGATTTCGATAAGGCGCTTGAGATCAAGCCTACCGACGCGGTGACCGAAAGCAATTTGGGGCTCGCGCTGTATCACGAGAAGAAATATTACGATTCCATTTCCGCTTACCGGAAGGCGCTCGGGCTGAATCCGAAATTTGCGCAGGCGTACAACGGCATGGGCGCGGCGCTTTTCGCTTCCGGAAACGCCGGCGATGCGATTGCGGCGTACCGGCGGGCGCTGGAACTGATGCCGCGTTACGTGGACGCGTTGAACAACCTGGCAGCGGCGCTCGATGCGACGCAGCAGTGGCACGAAGCGATTCCGATTTACCAGCAGGCCATGGCGCTGGAGCCGCATTCGCTGGACTTGCAAATAAATTATGCGGCGGCGCTCGCGAATGCCGGACGCGACGAAGAAGCGATCGCGCAATACCGGGAGATTGCGACGGATCATCCCGACGACGCGCACGCGTGGTTCGCGCTGGGGCACTTGCTGTACAAGCAGGGCCAGCTCGATGAGGCCGTTTCCAGTTTGGAAAAAACTCTGGCGTTGAAACCGGATCAGGCGGACGCGGATTTTAATCTGGCGCTTGCGTACCAGGGTCAGGGGAAACTGGAGTTGGCCATCGCGACGTATCAAAAGGGCCTGGCGCTGAAGCCGGATGAAGCGCATGCGCTTTACAATTTGGGTAACGCGTATTTGCAGGCGAACGATGCGGGCAAGGCGGCGGAATATTTTCAGAAGGCTTTCGCGCAGCAGAGGAATTTTCCCGAGGCGGAGATTGGATTGGGAGCGGCGAAAATGCAGTTGGGCGATTTGGATGGGGCGCAGACCGTTTTTGTGAAAGTGATCGCTGACCATCCGGATAATGCGGATGCGCGATTCAATCTGGGGAACGCGCTATTCAATAAGGGACAGTATCAGGCGGCCGCGGACAGTTATCGCGAGGCCAATCGGCTGAATCCGAATCTGGCGCACGCGCACTACAATCTGGGCATGGCGCTGTTGCGTTTGAAAGATCCGGATGCGGCGCAGGCGGAATTTAAGGCAGCGGCGAGGCTGGATCCGAAACTCACTCCGCCGAAATAGCGTTCGCGCATTCGCATACAACTCTTGCATCCAAGCGAATCCGAAAGAAATCAAAGGCACCCGGGAGATAAACATGGCGAATAACACCGCGAAGATTGTGCGCTTTCATTCGTTGGGCGGGCCGGAAGTCTTGCAGATCAAGGAAGAACCGATTCCCGTGCCGGGAAGGGGCGAGGCTCTGCTGAATGTGAAGGCCATTGGGTTGAATCGCGCGGAGGTGATGTTCCGCAACGGGCGATATCTGGAGTCACCCGTGTTGCCTTCGAAGTTGGGTTATGAGGCGGCGGGGGTGGTGGCGGCCGTCGGGCCCGATGTGGACAAAAGTTGGATCGGCAAAAAAGCCAGCACGGTGCCGGGATTTCTGATGACGAACTACGGCGTGTACGGCGAGGTGGCGCTGGTGCCGGCGAGCGCGCTGGCTGTGTATCCGGAAAAGCTGACGCCGGAGGAGGGGACGTCAATCTGGATGCAGTATCTGACGGCTTACGGAGCGTTAATTACGAACGCGCGGATCGGCAAAGGCGATTTCGTGATTATTACGGCCGCGAGCAGCAGCGTGGGAATTGCGGCGATTGAAATGGCGAAGGCCGAGGGCGCGATCAGCATTGCCACCACACGAACGTCCAAGAAAAAAGCCGTGCTGGTGGAGGTTGGGGCTGCGCACGTGATCGCGACAGATGAGGAGGGTTTTGTCGCGCGCGTGAAGGAAATCACAGGTGGCAAAGGGGCACGTGTGATTTTCGATCCTATTGGCGGCAAAGGCGTCACGGCGCTGGCTGAAGCCGCGGCGTATGAAGGAATTATTTTCGAGTATGGCGCGCTGGCGCCTGAGCCGACGTCGTTTCCTTTGTTTGCGGCGCTCGGCAAGGGGCTGACGGTTCGCGGTTACACGGTGCGCGAAATACTTTCCGTCCCAGACCTGAAGGCCAAGGCGGTGAAGTATGTCTTCGATCATGTTGCCGCTGGCCGCTTCAAGCCGCGCATTGATCGCGTGTTTCCGCTGGCGCACATTGTGGAAGCGCACCGTTACATGGAATCGAACCAGCAGATTGGCAAGATTGTCGTGACTGTTTGACACTTTCCTTCCCTGAATTCCATATCGGAACGATAGAAAAGTTGAATGGGACTTAACGAACTCCTTATGGTCGCTTTATGACTCCCTTATGGCCGCTTCGCTAGCGTCGTCGCAGTTAGTTTGGGGGTGCTGCGATGAAGCGATTCGGCTCCGTTTCAAGGTTTGTCTTTCCGGCCGCAGTGTTCCTGCTTTTCCTGTCTGTGGCTTTAATGCCGTACGCCGGACGCATTGAAGCGCAATCCACTTTCGGCAGTTTGCGCGGGTTGACGGTGGACGCTACCGGCTCGGCTGTACCGGCAGCAGAAATCACCCTGCACGGACTGGACGACAACAGCGACCATCAAACGACTAGCGGCGACGATGGAGTTTTTGAGATTGAAAACCTGAAGCCGGGGCATTATCGCGTGACGGGCCACAAGCCGGGGTTCGCCGATGCGCTGGTGCCGCAGCTGGCGCTGGAAGCGCGGCAGGAACTTCGCGTGACGCTGACTTTCGCGGTGGCGAGCCAGAGCCAGACGGTGGAAGTGAGCGCCGTCGCCGAGCAAATGAACACGGAGAACGGCACGATCGCAGGGAGTCTCGAAAGTCTGCAGCTGACGCAGCTTCCGCTCAACTCGCGCGCGGTTTCGACGAGCCCGCTGGCGGCGCTGCAGCTTTCGCCGGAAGTGCAGTACGACGCGCAGGGGAATATCTCCATTGGCGGAGCGACGTCCGCGATGGTGGGTTATTCGGTGGATGGAATTTCGACGGCGAACGTGCGGCAGAACGGCGCGCTGCAGGATGCTTATCCTTCGTCGGAGGGGATTGAAGAACTCAAGGTGACGGCATTCAACAACAATGCCGAGTTTGCGCAGGTGGGTGATGTGACTTTCACCACCAAGAGCGGCACGAACCAGTTTCACGGAAGCCTTTTTGAATATTTGCAGAGTGATGCGTTCGATGCCAAGCCGCTGAATTTCAGCGAGAAGGCACCGAAGCGCTTCAACACGTTTGGCGGAAGCCTCGGCGGCCCGTTCTCCATTCCGAAGCTGTTCCATGGCAGCGACAAGACATTTTTCTTTTTCGATTACGAAGGAAACCGGCGGAGCATTTCGACGACCGAGCAATATTTGGTGCCGACGCTGGCGGAAAGGAATGGCGATCTGAATGCATTTATTACGGCGAGCAATCCCGCGCCGTTCACGAATCCGGCGACGGGCCAGCCCAGCGCTATTTTGATCGATCCAGTGACGCATCAGCAATTCATGGGCTGCGGCGGGAGCCAACCGAATGTGATTTGCAGCTCCGGCGCCGGCAACCGCATCAGCGGGGTAACGCAGAACCTGCTGAATTATTACCCGCTGCCGAACGCGAACCTGAATGTGGCGAATCCATCGTTTAATTACGAAACGCTGGTGCCGACTCCGGCGGATACGAATGGCTGGGACGTGCGGCTTGATCGCACGATCACTGCGAAGCAGCAAGTGTTCGCGCGATTCAGCTGGAAGAATTTACTGACCGATGCCGCCAACCCTTTGTTGCCGAATGATGCGGATACCGAACACAACAGAAGTTTGTTGGTTTCCTACAATTACGCGATCAGCCCCAAGTGGATTAATGAATTTCGGTTTGGTTTCACCGATGCGCTGACCAGCGTGAGTTTTCCGATTCTCGGGAGCACGGCGATTTCTCAATTGGGCTTGCAAGGAATTGACATCAGCCAGCATCCCGACGGCGAGGCTTTTCCGACTTTCAATTTCAACGACGGCAGCGGATTCACGCCGATCGGAAGAGATCGCGCGGGCATCACGCAATCGAAAACGCTGGAGTTCACGGATAATCTGACGCGGCAGATGGGCAAGCACACTCTGCGATTCGGTGTGGATATTCGCCGGGTGAACTATCAGGATCTGATGTACTTCGAGCCGTCGGATGATTATGGGCTGTTTACGTTCAATCAAGGCGTCTTCACCGGCAGTTCATTCGGCGACGCGCTCTTGGGCTTGCCCAATACTTCGTTTTTCGCGATCACTTCCCCGCAGGTGAACGCTCGCGCGGTTCAGTACGGCGTTTATGGGCAGGATGAATGGCAGGTCAACGACCGGCTCACTGTAAATTTCGGGTTGCGCTGGGAGATGCTGCCGCCTTTCACGGAGGCTGTGGGAGATTTGGGGAGCTTCGACCCTCGCAACAACAGCATTCTGGTTCCGGACGCGCTGCAGAAGACACTGGCAGGGTCGCCGGCATATCAGCAGGTGTACACGGGATTTCTGCAATCGTTCAATGCGTGTTCGCTGGGGCAGGGCGGTGCATGCAGCAATGTGTTGACGGCGAGCCAGGATCATTTGCCGCAGGGCCTTCGGCAACTGTATCTGCGTGACTTCGATCCGCGAATCAGCGTGGCGTACCGGCCATTTCGCGACAACAAGACGGTGATTCGCGCGGGGTTCGGCGTGTTCACGATCTCGACGCTTGGTCCGATGTCATTTAATAACGCCGGCAACCCCCTTTCGGTGGTGCACACGTATGCCAACAACGTCGCGGGCCAGCGGCAATTTCAGTTCCCGGCGACAGCGCCGCCAACCAGCGTGATCGTCTATGGCGGAGGCACTTTGGATCAGGCCAACGATCCGCTATTCCGTGACCCGCAAGCGACGCAATGGAATTTCACTGTCGAGCGCCAGATCACAGGAAGCACATTGTTGCGCGCGAGCTACGTGGGAATGAATTCGTACCGGCTGCCGGTCACCGAGGACTTGAACCAGGTCCATCCCAGCGCCACCCCGTATTCGCCCGCAAATACACCGTATCCGAACTGGTTTACGTTACTGTCCACCGAAAACGCGGGCTTCGCGAATTACCAGGCTTTGCAAGTGGACGCCAGTCACCGAATGGCGAACGGGCTTTTTTTCCGGACGAATTACACGCTCGCAAAAAATCTGAGCGACGCGCAAGGCGATGCACCCAGTGGCTTCACAAGTGAGGTGGCCTACGGACTCGCGGTCTCGAATCGCTTCGAACTGCGCGCGGATCGCGGCAACGTGGCCGGAACGCCTCGCCAGCGCTTTCAGATGAACGGAATCTATCAGCTTCCATTGGGTAAGGGACGCAAGTGGTTCAATAGTTCCGGCTGGCAGAATTTACTGATCGGCGGCTGGGAAGCGAGCACCGTGACGTTGCTACAGACCGGTCCCTGGCTCACTCCGATCATCAGTCCAACGCTAGACCAATCGAATACCGACATCGCCAACCGCGGCACCTTGCTGCGGCCGGATTGCGTGGGGAATCCGACTCCCGCGAACCGCAGCGCCGCGCAGTATTTCAACTTGAGCGCTTTTGCTGCAACACCCACCGATGCGGGACGAATCGGAAACTGTGGCGTGGGGATTTTGCAAGCCCCCGGGACGATCGGCGTTTCGGCTGGTCTGGGGAAAACTTTTCTACTCGGCGAAAAGGCCAGGCTGCGATTTGAATCCACCTTCACCAACGTATTGAATCACACCAACTATGCTCCGCCGGCGGTGGACGTCAGCAACTCGCAGACTTTTGGAGTGCTGCAATCCAATCAAACGTCGGCCAACGCAGGTCCGCGCACGGGACAGCTGGCGCTGCGTCTGGATTTTTGAGCTGCGATTATTTGCGGGAGTGTCGCCCGGCGCTGTAATGCGGGTGACATCTCCCGGCCGATCCCCGAACGCCTGAATTGAAACATCCATCTGGCCGCCCGCAGGGCTCTCCTTGACAGCCGAGGAGAGTGCTGCTATTTTCTCTCCTAGACACACAAGGAGAGCGAGTGGCGAAACCGATTGATCTGCTGCAAGGCACGCTGGACATGCTGATCCTGAAGGCCGTGTCGCTTGGGCCTTTGCATGGCTACGGCGTTCTGCTGCGCATCCAGCAAATTTCAAAAGACCGCCTGGAAATCCAGCAAGGCTCGCTGTATCCGGCGCTGTATCGCCTGGAGCATCAGGGCTGGATCGCGAGCGAGTGGGGCGAGTCGGAAAATAAGCGCAAGGCGAAATATTACCGGCTCACCGCGGCGGGCAAGCGCCGCTTCCAGGCGGAAACCGAAAAGTGGAATCGCATGGCGGACATGATCGCCGGAATCCTGAACACGACGCCGGAGGAAGTATGACGCTGTGGAGCCGGATGCATTCCTGGGTACGGACAATTCTGCAGCGCTCTCGCGTAGAGAGCGAAATGGATACGGAGCTGCGGTTCCACATGGAAGCGCGCGCCGAGGATTTAATCCGCAGCGGTGTGCCGTGCGTAGCAGCACTGCGGCGCGCGCGGCTGGAGTTTGGCGGGGTCGAAAGCGCGAAGGAAGAGTGCCGCGAAGCGAGCGGGGCGAGTTTTATCGAAAATTTGCTGCAGGATATTCGTTTCGGCTCGCGCATTTTGCGCAAGAGTCCCGGCTTTACGGCGGTTGCGGTGCTTACGCTTGCGGTGGGCATCGGTGCGAGCGCGGCGGTTTTCAGCCTGGTGAACGCGATCCTTCTGAAACCGCTTCCCTATCCGGATTCCAACAGAATCGTTTTGCCCGAGCTGGTCTCTCCGCCGGGAGTGAGTCTTGGTTCCGAATACTTTCCCTGGGGCCAGAGCCAGTTTCGCATGCTGACTCGGGACGCCCATCCGTTCCAAACTGTGGCGGCGTTTCAGAACGATTCCTTCAACCTCACCGGGTCGGGCGAACCTGTTTTTCTGGATGGCTTTCGAGCGTCGGCGGAGTTTTTCCCGTCGCTGGGAATTTCGCCCGCCTTGGGACGCGCTTTCGCCGCCGAGGAAGATCAGCCGGGGCACGAATACGAAGTAATCATCAGCGACCGGCTCTGGCGCGAGCGATTTGGCGCAGACCGCAATATTTTGGGGCGAGCCGTGGAGCTGAACGGTTACGCCTACACCGTGGTGGGCGTGATGCCCGAGGGATTCGCATTTCCGCGCGCGGAAGAAATGCCGAGCAGTTTCAATTTTCCCGCGGAGCCGCAGCTCTGGGTTCCGCTGGCAATCCCAGCGGAGCCGAAACCGGGCCCATCCGAACTCGCCTTGATCGGTCGGCTGAAACCCGGCGTGACGATCGCGCAGGCCCAGGCCGCGATGAATCTGATCACCAAACATGCGGAGGCGCAGGATCACCGATGGATCGGCTGGTTCAACACACGAGTGGTTCCGCTGCAGAGGCAAGTCGTGGGAGATACGCGGCACCCATTGCAGCTGATGCTGGGCGCGGTGTGCATCGTGCTGCTGATTGCTTGCTCGAATGTGGCGAATTTGCTGCTGACGCGCTCGCTGGCGCGGAGGCGGGAATTCACTTTGCGCGCGGCACTGGGCGCTGGACGCGCGCGATTGATCCGGCAGCTGCTGACGGAAAGCCTGCTGATCGCGCTGGCAGCCGGAGCGGCGGGGATCCTGATCGCGAACGCGGGGATTTATTTCGTAAAAATGCTTGGACCTGCGAATCTTCCGCGCTTGCGCGAAGTGACGTTGGACTTGCCGGTGCTGGCGTTCGCGCTGGGGGTTTCATTGGTTACAGGGGTTCTCTTCGGCCTGGCTCCCGCGATAGGAGCGGCACGCGAAAATCTGGTGGATTCTTTGCGGGAAGGCAGCCAGAGATCCGGAGGGGGCCGGATGACCCCGCGACTCCGGAATGCGCTGCTGGTTTCACAAGTGGCGCTGGCTTTGGTGCTGGTGGTTTCTGCCGGGCTGCTGACGCGCACTTTTTTCCGGCTGCTTGGCGCCGATGGCGGATTCAATGCGGAGCGCGTGCTGACGTTTCAGTTGCCGCTGCCAGCTTTGAAATATGCTGAGCAGAATCAAATCGTCACACTCTTCCAGAACATGCTCGAGCGCTTACGCGCGATCCCCGGCGTGCAGTCGGCGGGAATTGGCGAGACGGTGCCAATGAGTGGCGAAGGTGAGAGCACCGTGATTCGAATTCCCGACCATCCGGCCGCCAGCCTAAAAGAAACGCCGTTCGCCAATTTCACGGTGATTTCACCTGGATTTTTCGCCGCAGTAGGCACGCCGCTGCTGCGGGGCCGCGATTTTCAGGAGACGGACGCTACGGATGCGATGCCGGTGGCGATTGTGAATAAAGCGATGGAGAGAAAATACTGGCCGAACGAAGGCGCGCTGGGCAAGCAGGTAGGACCGGGGAGCACGCGCTTTCCATTGTTGACGATTGTGGGAATTGTGCCAGATGTGAAGCATACGTCGTTGCGCGAAGAATCGGCGCCGGAAATGTATGTGCTGTATAACCAGAAACCGTGGCCTTCGATGTTGAACATGCACGTGGCGCTGCGGACGAAAGCCGATCCGGCGGGCATCACCGAAGGCGTGCGAGATGCCGTCCATGGGATCGATCCGGATTTGCCGCTTGCGAAAGTGGCCACGCTCACCACGCTGGTGGACGATTCGATGGCACAGCCGCGGTTTTCGGTGTTCTTGCTGGGATCGTTCGGAATACTCGCGCTTTTGCTGGCTTCGATCGGAATGTATGGAGTGATTTCGTATTCGGTGCTGCAGCGGACGCAAGAGATTGGAATCCGCATCGCGCTGGGCGCGCAGCGGCGCATGGTATTTGGCATGGTACTGGGCCAGGGCGCGCGGCTGACGGGATTGGGGATTGCGATCGGATTTGTTGCGGCTCTCGGCGTGACACGCGTGATGGCTAGTTTCTTGTATGGCGTGCGTCCCACGGACCCGCTGACGTTTGCCGCGGTTTCTTTGCTGTTGCTGGGAATAGTGCTACTGGCGTGTTATTTGCCGGCGCGGCGAGCGATGCGCGTGGATCCGATGGTGGCGCTGAAGTACGAAATGACCGCTGAAACTTTGTCAGAAATTTCGGGCTGCTGCTGGAGAAAGTATGACGTTTTGGAGCCGCGTGAGTTCGTGGCTGCAGGCAATGCTGCGGCGCTCTCGTATGGAGAGCGAGATGGACGCGGAGCTGCGGTTCCATGTGGAAGCGTATGCCGACGATTTAATTCGCAGCGGCGTGCCGCGGCCAGAAGCGTTGCGACGCGCGCGGTTGGTATTTGGCGGAATCCAGAACGCCAAGGAAGAGTGCCGCGAAGCGCGTGGCGTGCACTTCGTTGAAACTTTGCTGCAGGATTCGCGCTACGGCGCGCGCACGATGCTGCGCTCGCCAGGATTCACCGTGACCGCGGTGTTGGCATTGGCCCTCGGCATTGGCGCAAACACTGCAATCTTCAGCGTGGTGAATGCCGTGTTGCTGCGGCCGTTGCCGTATGACCAGCCGGACCGGCTGATGCAGGTCTGGCACACGCCACCGCAAAAAAGTTTTCCCGGCATGCCAACGTTTGCGGTGTCGCCCGCCAATTTTCTGGATTGGCGCGAGCAAAGTCGTTCGTTCGAGGGCATGTCGGCCTATGGATTCGGCCGCTACACGCTGACCGGCTCGGGGCATCCCGAGGCAATTCGCATGGTTGCAGCGACTGTAGGCTTGTTTTCGATCTTGCGCGCGCAGCCGCTGTTGGGCCGCGGATTTCTTGCTGGCGAAGATGAGCCGGGGCACGAGCACGAAGTTGTATTGAGTTACGGATTGTGGCGCGGCCATTTCGCGGGGAATCCGGACATTGTCGGCAAAAATATTCAGCTCAATGGGCAGGCATTCGCGGTGGTCGGCGTCATGCGGCCGGAGTTTGACTTTCCCATCTCTAGCGATCCGGGTTCGCGAGCGCAGATGTGGAAGCCGCTCGCGTGGAGCGCGCAGGATCGCGCCGTTCGCGACAACCACAACTACGCGGTGATCGCTCGCCTGAAGGATGGTGTGAGTCTGCCGCAGGCGCAGGCCGAGTTGGATGCCATTTCCAACGCGTTGGCCCAGGCGTATCCCAACGACAACAAAGGCTGGGGAGCGATTGCGATTCCGGTGCGCGAAGATCTGGTGGGCGATGTGCGACCTGCCTTGCTGATTTTGCTTGGTGCTGTTGCGCTGGTGTTGCTAATCGCGTGCGCAAACGTCGCAAATCTGATGCTGGTGCGCGCGCTTTCGCGGCGCAAGGAAGTCGCGGTGCGCACGGCGCTGGGCGCCACCCGCCGCCGCTTATTGCAGCAAGCACTTTCAGAGACGCTGCTTCTCGCGTTCGCGGGCGGTGCGCTGGGATTGGTATTCGCACATTATGGCGTAATTCTGATTGTGAAGTTTCTGGCGGAGCGGCTGCCGCGAGCCAACGAAATTGCTCTGGACAGCTGGGTGCTGGCGTTCACGCTGGGAATTTCGCTGCTCACCGGATTCGCTGTCGGCCTGTTGCCGGCGCTGCGCATGGCCGAGGCAGATTTGAATCAGGCGCTGAAGCAAGGCCTGGGCCGGACGGCCACGGATTCTGGCGGAAGCCGCACGCGCAACGTGCTGGCGGTTTCCGAAGTTGCGCTTTCGCTGATGCTCCTGATTGGCGCCGGTTTGCTGATTCGCAGCTTGTGGGTGTTGCAGCATGTAAATCCCGGATTCGATCCGAGTAACGTGGTGACCATGGCGGTGTCGGTTCCGACGGGAAAATTTGCCGAGGCGACGCAGCAGATCAACTACTTCGGGCGCATTCTTGAGCGCGTTCGCGCGCTGCCGGGCGTGCAATCCGCCGGCCTGATTGACAGTCTGCCGCTGAGCGATGACGGATCGCACCAGCCATTTTCCGCGGAGGGCCGACCGACCGCCCCGATGGCCGAGCTGCCCGAAGTGGAAGTCCGACTCATCAGCCCGGGATACAGGAGCGCGATGCACATACCGCTTTTGAGCGGACGTGATGTTGATGATTCCGATGTTGCCGGGCGGCCCGGCGCGGTGCTGATCAGCGAATCCATGGCCAAATCTTTCTGGCCCAATGAGGATGCCATCGGCAAGCATCTCACGCTTTATTTCTTTCCGGAGCTGCCGCGCGTGGTGGTGGGCGTGGTAGGCGACGTGAAGATGACCGCGATGAACGAAACGCAGCCCGCGCCCACTCTATATTTCCCCGTGGCGCAAATGTCTGTGCCAAGAGGCGCAAGCTGGCGGTCGTTCGGAATGATTCTTGTGGCGCGCACGGATGCGGCGCCATTGAGCGTGGTTCCGGCGATCACCGGTTCGATCCGCGAAATCGATTCGGAGGTGCCGCTGCTGAATATTCGGACGATGGACGATTCGGTGTCCGCGTCTTTGTCGCAGGCACGATTCACGATGCTGCTGCTGGGCGCGTTTGCCGGGTTGGCGTTGCTGCTCGCGGTGGTGGGGATTTACAGCGTGATGAGCTATGCGGTTTCGCGGCGCACGAACGAGATTGGAATTCGCGTGGCGCTGGGGGCGAGCCGCGGCGACGTGCTGCTGTTGATTGTGCGCCAGGCATTGCTGCTGGCGCTGATTGGGTCGGTGATCGGCATCGTTGGGGCGCTGGCGCTATCGCGGCTGCTGGCTAGCCAGTTGTACGGCGTCCGGCCGACGGATCCGGTGACATTTATCTCAGTCGCGGCGTTGCTGATGATCGTCGCGCTTGCCGCGAGTTATATTCCGGCGCGGCGGGCGATGCGCGTTGACCCAATGACTGCCCTGCGCTACGAATGATCGCGAAGGCGCGCTCGCGTTTTAGGCCGACGACGCTACGAGCTTCACCAGGGCCAGGCCTTCGATGATGCGATCGAGGTTGCGCTCGTTGCCGACGGCCAAGCGAACGAAGCGATGAGCGGCGGGCCCGCCGTTGCCATAACGCGCGCCGGAACCGATTCGCACGCCTTTGGCCTCGCATGCCAAACAGAACGCGCTTGCATCCGTGCTCTCGGGCAGTTCGATCCAGGAATGAAAGGCGTTGCGATGCGCGCGGATTTTCAGGCCCGCGAGACCGCTGGAGATTAGCGCTTGCCTTGCGTGCCCGAGCGCTTGTTTTTCGGCGATGAACCGCGCGACAGTGCCATCCAGAATCAGCGACGTGAGGACTTCGCCAAACAACGGCGATGTGCCGCTGTTCACCTGTGCGATCAACTCCTCGGCACCTTTGCAGAGGCGCTCCGGAATCAGCAGATAAGCAATGCGCAGATCCGGAGACAGCGGCTTCGAGAAACTGAAGAAATAAAAGCTCGATTCCGGAACGAGGAAGGAGATCGGAGCAGGTCCGTCCGGTTCCAAAAAACGATAGGCATCGTCCTCGATGAGAATTAGAGCGTTTTGCCGAATGATATTTGCAAGAGCGACTCTTCTGGGGTGCGACATGACCGTGCCGAGAGGATTATGAACGGTCGGCATCAGATACACGGCCTTGACGCCATGCACGCGGGCCGCTGCGGCGAGCGCGTCAGGTAATATGCCGTCGTCGTCACCGGCGCAGGCGATTAGCTTGATGCGGCGCTCTGCAGCCATGGCTCGAAAATGCGGATACGTAAGTTCGTCCACCGCGATTGCGGCGCCTTCGAGAGAGGCGCATGCGAGTGCGATCGCGATTCCGGCGTGACCGCCCGCGCACAAAAAAACGCAGCTGGCCGGAATGGTGAAATTCTCTCGTGATAGGAATGACGCGGCAACCTTGCGGTGCTCCGCAGTGCCGGCAAAGGGCCTTTCAGACTGCGCCGCACTCGGTTGCGCGCTGTGTTTCTGCAGTGCCGCCGCAATGAACGCGGCCTCTGTGCCGATTAACGGATAGTTGAATTGAAAATCGATCACAGCGAAATAATCCTCCGCGCGGGGGATCCCTTCCAGCGGGAAAATGCCTGCATCACTGAATATATCATCGGCCAATAAGGGACTTCGCGAATGGCTATGCCGTCGCACACTGTCGTGAGAGGCAAATTGGACGCATGAGCCGGGTGCTTGTACATCGCGCGGAAGCTTAAAAGCCAAGCGAAAAAAAGGAATCCGCGGGTGCATGCGGCTCGTCTAACCAAGTATGACTATGAAAAAAGTAAAACTTGGTTCGCAGGGCGCGGTCGTTTCCCGCATGGGGCTTGGCTGCATGGGTATGAGCGATTTCTATGGCGAACGCGATGACGTGGAGTCCGCGGCGACGATTCTGCGGGCGCTGGACCTGGGGGTCACTTTTCTGGATACGGCGGACACCTACGGAATCGGCGACAACGAGGAACTGATCGGCAAGACGATTCGCGGGCGCCGCGATGAAGTATTTCTGGCGACGAAATTTGCCAACATCCGCACCAAGGCCGAGCCGAACCGTTGGTCGATCAGTGGGAAGCCGGAGTATGTGCGCTCGGCGTGCGATGCGTCGCTGCAACGGCTGGGTGTGGATCACATTGATTTGTACTACCAACATCGCGTGGATCCGCAAACGCCGATTGAAGAGACGGTGGGCGCGATGGCGGAGTTGGTGAAAGCGGGGAAAGTGAAGTACCTGGGATTGTCGGAGGCGTCGCCGGCGACGATTCGGCGCGCGCACAAGGTGCATCCGATTACGGCGCTGCAGACGGAATACTCGCTGTGGGAACGGCATGTGGAGTCGGAAATTTTGCCGACGGTGCGCGAGTTGGGAATCGGTTTTGTGCCGTACAGCCCGCTGGGACGCGGCTTCCTGACCGGTGCGATCACGAAGAAGAGCGACTTGATTGAGACGGACTCGCGCGCAACACGCATGCCGCGATTCGCAGACGAAAATTTCCACCAGAACCAGGTGCTCGTCGCGCGCGTGCGCGCGATTGCCGAGCGCAAGGGCGTGAAGCCTGGGCAGCTGGCGCTGGCGTGGGTACTGGCGAAGGGCGAAGATCTGGTCCCGATCCCCGGAACCAAGCGCCGGAAGTATCTGGAAGAAAACTCAGCAGCGGCGGCCATCAAGCTTAGCGCGGCGGAAGTGGCGGAGCTGGAAGATGCCGTGCCGCAGAGTGAGATCGCAGGCGACCGCTATTCTGCAGGAGCCATGAACGCGATTGATCGGTAACCCCAGCCCGAACCGAAAAACGCAGTCATGTATTTTTTGACGATTAGCGCGAATGCAGGCTTTCCAGCGACCTGGGGCGGATCTGCAGTTCCGCACGGCCTGTCTTTTCCGGCGTTCGTGCGTGCTGCTTGAACGATCGGCGGTAGGCACTCGGAGTCATGCCCCGCACACGACGGAACTGCCGGTTAAAGTTGGCGAGATTGGAGAGGCCGACTTCGTACGCGATCATGCTGACCGGCATGTCGGTTTCCGCCAAACGCATACAGGCGCGCCCAATTCGAAGTTTGCAGAGATATTTGCTGACGCCGTCGCCCGTGTGTTTTACAAAGAGGCGATGTAACGATCTCGCGGATATATTTCCGACGCTGCAGAGCGCGCCGATTCGTATCGGCTCCTGGAACTGCCGATGAAGATATTGCAGCACGCGCGTGAATTGCGCCGGCTCGCTGTCCGCGGCGGACGGAACGGTCATTGCCGTTTTCGAAAGACCCACCGCGTTGACGTCGGCGAGCGCCACAAGCAGTTCGAGCGTGGCGTGAAGGCGCGACTGCGGGGATTCCGAAAGGATCTGGTCGAGACGGCCTGCAACCCGTTTGGCGATCGCCCGCGAAAATTCCAAGCCTGTCGAGGCGTTGCGCAGCAAGCGCCGGATGGCCGCATATTCCGGACATACTTGCGCCATCTGCAGCGCCCAATGTCCCGAAAACCATATAACGATCGCGGTATGTGGCTCGTTTCGACTCAGCGTTGCGGTCGAGGCCCAGGTATGGGGCATATCGGACGGCACGAGCGCCAGATCCGGTGACCGGTATTTTCCAATGTGATCACCGATGAATCGCCAACCTTTGCTGTTCAACGTCAACGTAAGCTCGTATTCCGGATGGTGGTGCCACTCGAAGGGGATCTCCGTCACGCGTCGGTGGTAGACGCGCACCGAGCATCCTTTGGGAAACGTAACCGATTCAAACTGAGGCTTCATTTCGTCGCCTTATTGCGGCCAATTGACCCTGGCCGGATTGTATCAGTAGTTGGCCGTTCTGCATCACTCGACAATTCTGCTCTTTGTTAGATTCGGCGTCGCGGCTTCTGGGCTGAGTCCTTGCCGCCGCATTGAGCACTACAAGGAGTGGAATTACATGAAATTCGAAATCGAAGACCTGCCCAAGCTGGTGCGCGAAACAAAAAAATCCCTGCGCGCAGCGCTGCCGGGCTATGCCGAGGCTTTTCAGAAAGTTGAAGGCGAGATGCGTAGTCGCGTGGACGCGATCGTCAAGGAACGAGAGTCCGGCCAAGCGGTTGTCCCGATCGTGCATTATTCGGACATCGAAGCCGGCCGCGTGCCCGCTGAGATGATTGCGAAGATCAGACAGCGCGGCGCGTGCGTGATCCGCGAGACGTTCGACCCGTCGCAGGCAAACGCATGGAACGACGAAGTCACTGCCTATGTTGAAGAAAACGGCCTCGACGCCAAATTGGCCAACGCCGCCGAAGACAAATACTTCGGAACGTTGGCATCGGCGAAACCGCAGATTTACGGAATATATTGGTCGCGCCCCCAGGTGAAAGCTCGCCAGGCCGAATCGCTCACTCGCGTCCGCGTCTTTATGAATAACCTGTGGCAAGCGGAAAGTGAAGGACGACGGCATTTCAATCCGAACGAGGTGCCCGTCTACGCCGATCGTATTCGGCGGCGGCCACCCGGTTCCGCCTCGTTGGGCCTGTCCCCGCACGTTGATGGAGGTTCCGTGGAGCGTTGGCTTGATGAAAATTTTCGCAAAGTGTATCGCCACGTCTTTGCCGGCAAGCTGCGGCAGTACGACGCGTTTGACGCCGCCTTCCGCCCCGAGGTGCGTGAGGTTCCTTCCCCTGCTGTTTGCTCGATGTTCCGGACCTTTCAGGGATGGACTGCCTTGACTCGTCAAGGAAAGGGAGACGGCACGCTGCAACTGATTCCGATCGCCGAGTCGATGGTGTACATCTTGCTGCGCGCGCTGCAGGATGATGTCGCCGAAGACGATCTGTGTGGAGCGCAGCCGGGACGTGCGCTTTCCGTGAATCCGCAGTTTCATAGCCTGTTGATCGAAGCTCTCTCCTCAATTCCGTTGATGCAACCCGGCGACACCGTCTTCTGGCACTCCGACTTGGTACATGCGGTTGAAAACGAACATCGTGGATCGGGCTACAGCAACGTGATGTATATCGCTTCGACGCCCGGCTGCGCCAAAAATTCAGCTTACCTGCCACAGCAAGCGCAAGCGTTTCTCGCGGGAAAAACTCCACCGGACTTCGCGTCGGATGATTTTGAAGCCGATTTTGCCGGGCGCGGAACCGTTGGGGATTTGACCGAGCTGGGGCGTTCACAGCTTGGGATCACCGAGGCGCTCGCGAAGGGGAGTCAGGTTGTCCGCTCTGCCTGATCCTGAAAAACAATCGCTCGGCAAGCCCCGGCTTTTTTCGCCAGGCAACACGCTGCCCTTTGTTCTGGTGACGACGTTGTTTCTGCTCTGGGGCATCCCGAGCAACTTGAACGACGTGCTTATCAAGCAGTTCATGAAATCGTTTGAGATGAACCGCTTCCAGGCCGGCCTGATTCAATCCGCTTTCTACTTGGGCTATTTTCTGCTGGCTTTGCCCGCGGCGCTCGTCATGCGCAAATACGGCTACAAGACCGGCTTGGTGATCGGCCTGCTTCTGTTCGGCACGGGCGCGTTGCTTTTTTGGCCCGCTGCCGTAGTGCAGCGCTACGGATTCTTCCTGTTTGCGCTTTTCGTCATCGCCGGCGGCTTGTCTTTTCTGGAAACAGGCGCGAACCCGTTCATCTCGGTCTTGGGGGATCCCCAAACATCGGAGCAGCGCCTGAATTTCGCACAAGCTTTCAATCCTTTGGGCTGCATTGCCGGAGTTGTCGTCGGCACGATCTTCATCTTCTCGGGGATCGAATTGAATCCGGCGCAGGTTGCAGCGCTGAAAACAGCCGGGACGTATCAGGCATACCTGCAGCACGAAACGCTGCGCGTGGTCACGCCTTACCTGGTGCTGGGCTGTGTTGTTTTTCTGTTTGCAGTGGTGATCATGCGCACAAAGTTTCCGACGATCGCTGAGGAGTCCGACCTGGCCGGTGACACGCCCAAGGGGAGCTTCAGGGAGCTGCTCAAATATCCGCACTTTGTTCAAGGCGTGCTGGTGCAGTTCTTTTACATTGGGGCTCAGGTGGGCACCTGGAGCTACTACATCACCTACGTCCAGGACTACACTCACCTTGCTGAAAAGACCGCGGGATACTTTCTAACCGGAACGCTCGTGGTCTTCACCGTAGGCAGATTCCTAGCGACGTATCTGATGAGGTTCATCGAGCCCAGCAAGCTGATGGGGTTCTATAGCCTCGTCAACATTGGCTTGGTTGCGATCGGAGTGTTGCTGCCGGGCTGGGTCGGGCTTTGGTCGATCTTCCTGACGAGCTTTTTCATGTCGCTCATGTTTCCCACGATTTTTGCGCTGGGACTCAAGGGGTTGGGACCGAATACTAAGATCGGCGGGTCGCTGATCGTGATGGCCGTCATCGGGGGGGCGATCTTCACGCCCGTCATGGGGCGGATTTTCGAAGCGACGCACAGCATGGCCACGGCTATGGTCGTTCCGCTGATCTGCTATTTGTTCATAACTTACTACGCTTTCGTCGGCTCGAAATCTCGCGTCTCCGAACCCGTCCCCGTAACCGCGAACTCCCGATTCGTTCTATAAGATATGAAGGCGCACATTGACGAGGCGTGACGCGGTTTAATTGCAGGCGTGACTACTGCAGTTTGGCGTATTCGGATTTGGCGGCTAATAGGATGGGGACGTTGGGGTCGGCATCTTTCCATAGCGCGAAGAAATCCTGGTAGGCTACGCGGGCTTTGGCTGGATCGCCTTCGCCGGCGTAGGCGCGCGCGAGGCCCAGCTTTGCCAGCGCGCCGGTGATTGAATTGAGCACGACGCCTGGGTGATCCACGATCTTTTGAAATTCGGCGGCGGCTTCGCTGCCTTTGTGCAGGGCCAGATACGCGCGGCCGCGCTGGTAGGTGCTGAGCATGGCCCTTTGATTGGCGAGGTCGAACGGCATGACCGACTGCAGAATCTCGACGGCCTTCGCGGGATTGTTGCGGCCGATCTCGAGCGTCGCGCGAATGACGGGGAGGTCGAACGAATTCACCATCGTGTTCGAAGGGTTTTCCTTCGCAAGCACGGCGACGACGGCTTCGGCGCGGGCCGCATCACCAGCGCGCGCTAACGCATACGCGGCGTTTGTGCGCGCGCGCAAGGACGCTGAATTATTCCCGAGCGCAGCTGCGGCGTCTCGGCGCGCGCCAGTGTCATCGCCCACTTCGGCTTCTGCCGTGGACAGCACGGCCAGCCACAGTGCCGCCGGGTCGTTCTGATGCAAAGCTTCGTAGGCACTGCGGGCGCGTTCGATTGAGCCACGCGCTTTTTCCATGCGTCCGGCATGCGCTTCTGTTTCCGCCGCCAGAGTGAACGAGTACGCAGCACTCTCCGGGCCTTTGGAAGCCACAATCGAAAGTTCGCGTTCCATGACGGACGAATCGTTCTGCACAAACGCCAAGAAATAGAGAATCCGGTGAAGGTTCGGCACATCCAGCTTGGCCGCCAGGGCTTGATCAACCGTGGCTTTGGACTCATCGAACCGCCCCAAACCCAGATAGGTTGCGCTGAGAGCGACGAAGGCGATGCTTTCTTCGGGGGCGAGTTGGTGCGCCTGGCGAGCGACAGGCAGAGCCTTCTCCCACTGGCCCATCAGAGCGTAGGTAACACCCAGATTGTTGAACGGAATCGAATCGCGAGGATAGGTTTGCGTCCACAACTGGTACACCTGATTGCCCTGCTCGATGTCGCCGGTCACGTTGTCGTAGTAGTGCGAATCAATGTAGAACTTTTCCGACTCGCTGGCGCGATCGCGCAGGCTGTAAGCCTTCTTGGTGTACTCGATGCCAAAGCCGCGGTTACCCAAATTTGTTTCCACCTGGCCCAGTGTGGCGAAGGCGATGGCGAAATTGGGATCGAGCGCAACCGCTTGCTTGAAGAAAGGCGCGGCGGGTTCCTCGCCCTGAGTGGCGCGCGTTTGCGTTCCCAGGCTGTAGGCTTTCAGCGCTTCCAGAGAAGAGGTGGTGGCCTCTTCGATCGGAGTATTGAATTTCTGAATGGAGGCGAGAGATTCGCCGAGCTTGCGGCGAATGTCTTCGGCCGCATTGCCGAGCGCGCCCAGGACGTGATCTTTGTCGGGGGCTTCGGCGTTGGCGGTGGCGAGCGTTTCGCCGGATGCGCAGTTGAGCGCGTTGAGAATTAAATTGTAGGTGTTGCCGATTTGCGCGATGGAGCCTTCGAGGACTGCAGCGCTTTGCGTGCGCTGGCAGATTTGCCGCGCGAGGTCGTTGGTGACGCGCGCGCTCGGCGGCTGGCCCATGTATTGCATGGTCTGCTGAATTTGACGGTCGGAGAGAATATGCAGGAAAGGAGATTGCGCGAGTTGCGCGGCGAGGCCCTGGCGCAACGAGCCGTCAAAGACTGTATCACCCGTCGTATTTGTGAAATCGGCGAGAACGATGGAGCCTTGGCCGGTGAGTTTTGAGCTGCGATGCGTGAAGTAATATCCGCCTGCGATGAGCGCTATCACGATTACCGCTGCGGCGGCGATAAGCGGCAAGCGGCTGCGCGGCGCGACGTGCGAGGGCTGCGCGGTTGCTACTGCGACGGAAGCGGAAGATGGCGCGCCGGCTATTGCTGTGGCCGAGGTCACGGCGGCTGCAGCCGGTTGGGCTGTCGTAATCGGCGCGGCACTCGTTCCGCTCGACGGGCTCATTGCGGCGATCGCGTGGCCGCTCGAAGGCGCTGCTTGCGTCGCGGTTTCGCCGAACGCACCTGAGTTCTGCTGCGGCACGGTGGCCGGCGCGGACGGCACCACGCCGGAAACTCGGCTGGAACCGGAGTCGCGTTTGAGGCGCGCTAAATCCGTGCGCAGTTCCGCGGCGTGCTGATAACGCATGCGGCGATCTTTTTCGAGCGCCTTGGAAATCACTTCTTCCAGCCGCGGCGGAATATCCGGATTCAGGCGTACCGCGGGTGCCGGCGCTTTTTCCAGGATGGCGTTGAAGACGACTGCGGTCGTCGCTCCGCGAAAGGGGACCGCGCCGGTGGCCATTTCATAGAGCACCGCGCCGAAACTAAAAAGATCGCTGCGCACGTCCAGCGTTTCGCCGCGCGCCTGCTCCGGCGACATATACGCCACCGTCCCTACCGCGGTGCCGGCGCTGGTGAGGTCGGCTTCCCTCACGGACGGAGTGTCCACGGTGAGGTCCGATGGATTCAGTCCCCGGGTCGCATCCGTCGTCGCCAGAATCTGCTTCGCGAGGCCGAAATCCAGAATTTTCGCGTGGCCGCGATCCGTGATGAATAAATTCGCGGGCTTGATGTCGCGATGAACGATTCCCTTCGTGTGCGCCGCATCCAGCGCGTCGGCAATTTCGATGCCCAGGTCGAGCAGCAACTCCATTTCCAGAGGACGCCCGGAAATGCGGTGCTTCAGCGTCATGCCTTCCAGAAATTCCATCGCGATGAAGGGATGGCCGTCCTGCTGGCCGATTTCGTAGATGGTGCAGATGTTGGGATGGTTCAGCGCGGAAGCGGCGCGGGCTTCGCGGCGGAAGCGTTCCAGGGCTTGCGGGTCGCGCGCGACGTCTTCAGGGAGAAATTTCAGCGCGACGAAGCGGCCGAGTTCGGTGTCTTCGGCCTTGTAAACGACGCCCATGCCTCCACCGCCCAATTTTTCGAGCACACGATAGTGCGTGATTGTGCGGCCGATCGGCGACTGAGATTCCGGCATGAGTGGCGGACATCTTAGGATGCGCGCGCAGGCAAGTCAACGAAGAGAGCCCGCCGTGCGCAGGCTTGATCACCGCAGCAAGGGGTGGTGCCTGGCGATCTGGTTTATCAGGCGCATTGGTCGGATGGCTGGCGGGGAAAGGTTTGCCGGAGCGGTTCCACCGCGGAGTGTTAGTATTTCCGCTGTCTATTTTGTGAATTTTTTCGCGAGTCAAATTGTTGTGTATTTCCATCTAAGCTTTGAGGTGTCACATGCAAACATCCAATCCGTTGAGGTTTCTATTTGCGATCTTTGTAGTGCTTGCCGCAATTTATGTGGGCAGTTCGCTCGCACCGGCCCGAGACCGGTCCAATTCCGCTGAGGCTGCTGAAACCCAAAGCAAAGTATGTCCGAACGATGACAGCGGGTTGAAGTTACCTGGCGGCTTTTGCGTAACGATCTTCGCTGACGGCATCGGCCATGCACGTCACATGGTAGTCGCGCCCAGCGGAGTGCTCTACGTGAACACCTGGTCGGGCCGGTATTACGGCAACGACACGCCGCATGCAGGCGGTTTCGTGGTGGCCCTGCAAGACAAGAGCGGCACGGGCAAGGCCGACGTGATTGAGCGCTTCGGCGAAACCGCGCAAAGTGGCGGCGCAGGCGGCACGGGCATCGGACTGTACAAGGATTCGATCTACGCCGAGATCAACGATCGCATCGCGCGATATTCCTTGTCCGGCGGGGCCATCGTGCCGAGCGGCGCGGCCGACACCATCGTCTCCGGATTGCCTCTGACTGGCGACCATCCAATGCATCCCTTCCTCATTAATACCGAAGGCGCGATGTACGTGGATGTGGCTACTGCGACGAATTCCTGCCAGTCGAAAAATCGAACGCTCAAATCGCCTGGCATTAGCCCCTGCACGGAACTGGAGACCCGCGGAGGCATCTGGCGCTACGACGCGAATAAGACGAACCAAACTTTTTCACCCGCTGAGCGCTTCGCTACGGGAATCCGCAACGCCGAGGGTTTTGCGATCGACTCCAGCGGGCGAGTGTTTGTGACCCAGCATGGACGAGACCAGCTGCACATGAATTGGCCGGACCTGTATAAGCCGGACCAGGAAGCAACGCTTCCGGCCGAAGAACTATTGCTTTTGAAACCGCAAGGAGATTACGGCTGGCCCGAATGCTACTACGACGCCTTCGTGCAAAAGCTGGTTCTGGCTCCGGAATATGCCGGCGACGGCGGCAAGACGATCGGCGTATGCGCGGACAAGATAGCCCCCGTTGCGGCATATCCAGCACACTGGGCGCCGAATGCGATGGTGCTGTACGACAAGACGCAATTTCCGGCGCATTATCATGACGGCGTCTTCATCGCGTTCCACGGTTCCTGGGATCGGGCGCCATACGCGCAAGGCGGTTACAACGTGGTTTATCAGCCACTTTCCGGAGAGCGCGCATCCGGCGAGTGCGAAGTATTTGCGGATGGTTTTGCCGGAGCAGTGAAGTCCCCGGCTCAAGCCGCGCATCGTCCATCTGGATTGGCCGTGGGACCCGACGGTGCGCTGTACGTTTCCGATGACGTGCGCGGACGGATTTACCGGATTTTCTATCTTGGCGGCTCTGAAGATGGCGCCGCGAACGTGACGCCATGTCCGAGCTTGACGGCTCCGGCCGGTGCTCCCGTGGTAGCCGCCGCGAAACCGCCAGAGGGCACGCATCCGGACGCTGGCGCCGCCGCGAAGGGAAGCGGATCCGTCCCCGCGGGCGCGACACCAGCAATGGTTGCCCTCGGTAAGCGCATATACCAAGGCCAAGTCGGCGGAGCGGCGTGCACGGGTTGCCATGGTGGCAACGGCGAAGGCACAACATTGGGACCGCCGCTAGCAGGCAAGAACAAGAAATGGCTGTGGAGCGACGGCAGCTTCGCCGGAATCGCGAAAACGATAACCGATGGCGTGTCGCAACCAAAGGAATTTCGCAGTCCGATGCCGCCGATGGGTGGTGCGCAACTTACGCCGGACCAAGTGAAAGCGCTGGCGGCATACGTCTGGAGCCTGAGCCATTGATCCTCACACAATCGGAATTAATCGCTGGTTAGCGATTGCTGTCGTGAAGGGCGCGTCAGCCTGTGTTGGGTGATGATGAGACGTGACTGCGGCACTGACGCCCGGGCCCAGGTGCTCGGGCGCCAGCACCTCCTGCGTGCCGCTAGCTACCGCACGTTGCGGGATGATTCGCGCAGAACCTCGCTTGATCGAGGAGCGCCTGTCCCGCCACGATCAGATCGTTCGCCACCTTTTCGTCGATTGGTATACCGTTGAACTCCGCAGCTTCGAGCATGGCCTTGATTTCTGCAGCCAGGCCGTCGCGCTCCAGGGTCCAATCCGAGATGAGATTTTCGAGGTTGTTGTAAACGACGTCACCGGCGGAAGTGCTGGTGATTCCGTAGGTAGAGACAGCCAGAGTGTGTTTCGAAAGCTCTCCGAACGGCGCGTTAATTTTCTTGTAGATCTGCCCAAGCTGCAGCAGCGTGTCCGAGTGGGCGCGCAGGCTGCTTGGCAGAACTTTGGGGTCCAGCAGCTCGACGATCGTGCGGCCATCGTGCTGGTAATCGTCGGTGAGGCCGAGAAGCGTCATCATGGTTGGCCGCAGGTCGACGTGATCGGTAAAGAAATCGTGCGGGCCGGTTACGCCGAGATTCTTTACTCCAGGACCGGCGATCGCGATGAAGGTGCGCGCGATCTCCGGCTGGATGTCGCCGTGATTCCAGGCGAAGCCCGCGCCCACGACTGGAGTGGTGCTGCCCGCCGTCTCAAAGAAGAAATTGGGATTGCCGAAGAACGTGAAGGTTGGCTCGCGGTTGGGATCGGCGACGGTGTTCATGTGCAGCAGCTGCATCGCCGCCGGATCCACAATCGCACCTTGAAGGTCGGGACCCAGACCGGTGCCGAGCAAGCTCTCGCTCAGTCCGGTGTGCGGATTCACCGCGCTGAGGCCAGCCATAGTCTGCTCCAAAGTACGGACCGTGCTGCTGGAGGGAAGCGGCTGTCCATTCACATAGGTGGTAGCGGCGTCGTCAAAATGGATCGAATACGCCGTTGGGTCGCCAGCAGCTTGAGTGAGGCCGAGCAGATTGATGTCCAGCTCACCGACGCCGTTCGTTCCATAGGTGCACGGAATATCCGGCACAACGTTGCCATTGTGCTCGATTTTGGCGCCGTCGCAATTTGCCGGGCTGGGCGCGCCGCCAACGAAATGATCGCCTTCGTCTGGGGTGAAGATGAACAGCGTGTTGCTTTCGTCGATACCGGCTTCTTTCAGGTGCAAGAAAAACGTGCCGAACGCGGAATTGTAATCCGCCAATTGATCCACGTAAGGAGCCTCGCCGGGGCCGAAGGTGCCTTCGGTGGTCGTGGTTTCCTCATGATTGTCATGCGCGTCGGCGATGTAAGCGTAGACGACGGGAATGCCTTTCTTCAGCATCGTCTCGATCACCGCGAGCGATTGCGCGGGGACGGGGTCGAAATCCAACTGGTTAAACCCTGTAAGCGGAACACCGTGGTAATCAACGATGCTGCCAGTGGGGCTGCCGGTAAGCGCGGGGTTGATGTACTTCAGGCCGAACAGGGCTTGATAGCCGGAGTAGCCGCCCGGTTCGTCCGGCAAAGTGTCACTCACTCCCACCACGCCGAGGGTTGGATTCGACTGGCAGAGAGGATCGCCGAGCGCGCAATGGATTGAGACACCGATGAAATCATTGTTCTGATTCGAGCTGGTCTCCATTCCCTGCGGAGATGTGGGGCCACCGAAAACTTTGTAGACGTCGAAGGGCGCGCGTTCCAGCACGATGTTCGCGGTAGAGAAGGCGCCGACCGTGCATCCCGCACGGGTAAATGGCACCCATGGCGCGGACACGTTCTGGCCCGAAGGCGTTGTAAGCGCGAAGGTGTTGTCGTCCGTGCCTGCGTTTATGTCCGAGACCTTGTCGGTCCAGTAGAAGAATGAGGAAGGAAACAAGCCGTTTTCGCCGGAGGAGGTCGGCGAGAATACGCCGAAGCTATTGGCGATGAAGATGCCGGTATCGTCGGAATAGAGACCGGTCTGAGTGGTAAGGATGTCGTTGGCGGTGTGCGAGATGAGGACGGTATGGTCGCCGGCATCGAGCGTGCCATGTTGCGTGATGAAATTGAGCAGGTTCGGCATTTGTTCGAGGTCAGAGGGTACGTTTGGATTGTCACGGGTAAAGTGCACGTTATCGAATTCCACGTACACCACATGCTTGATTTTTCCCGCCGGTGAGTTCAGCTGACATTGCCCATAGGCGGATCCAGCCAGCCCGGCCGCCAGCAACCCCAAGCCAAGCAAGGACGTGGTCACGCGACGCAACAGAGGTGCTTGAGACATCGTTGTTTCCTCCCGAATCAAGTGTGGGACTGCGTCCCGCGAGGCGCGGACTCGCGGGCCTTAATCTAGTACGCGGCCCAAGTGACGCTGCAGCTAATGCGCGATTAAAATCTCGTGTCAGCTTAACAAACGCACTCTGGGCGCAAAGCCGCAGCGCGAATGGTGCGAGTGCCGATCACGGAAATCAACCACTGCCGTTGGTACAGTCCTCTTTACACGCATCGAGGCACACCGTATGCTGTGCCGCAAGCGAAGGTGCAGCTTGCATGGGTGCGCGTGCGTCTGCATCTAGGAGGGTTGTGATGATCCTGGCATTGGGTGCCATTGTTGTGCTGCTGGTGGTGTTCGTCATCGGAATGTACAACGGACTGGTGCGCCTGAAGGTGCAGTGCGACAACGCGTGGTCTGATATTGATGTGCAGCTGAAGCGCCGCTACGACCTGATTCCGAACCTGGTGGAAACCGTGAAGGGCTACGCCGCGCATGAGAAGGGCACGCTGGAAGCCGTGGTCGCGGCGCGCAATCAAGCGATGAACACGCAAGGCCCTGCGGCGAAGGCCGAAGCAGAAGGCATGCTGACCAGCGCGTTGCGCCAAGTGTTTGCGCTAGCCGAGGCGTACCCGCAATTGAAAGCGGTGGAGAGTTTCACGCAGCTGCAGCAGTCGCTGAGCCAGATTGAAGACAGCGTGCAGAATGCGCGGCGCTATTACAATGCCGTGGTGCGCGACCTGAACACGAAGATCGTGCAGTTCCCTTCCAACATCATCGCCGGCATGTTCAACATCACGCCGCGACAATTTTTTGAGATCGCTACGCCGGTCGAGCGCGATGTGCCGAAGGTCAGCTTTGGCGCCACTACGTAGCCGCCGCGCGCGCCGCGAAATGTTCAGTCCCCGCCCCGACCGCATGGTTGCAATCATTCTGCTGGCGCTTTTCGCCGCGATGCCGGCGAGCGCGCGCACGCTGGTATTCAAGCATTTTGACTCGCAGATTCAGGTGCATCCCGACGGCACGATTGACGTCACCGAAGTGATGGAAGCGCAGTTCACCGGAGCCTGGCACGGCATCTACCGCACGATTCCCGTCGAGTACACCGATGACGCCGGATTGAACTACACGCTGCTGCTGGATCAAATCAGCGCGACGGATAGCGAAGGGCAGAGGCTCAAGCTGGAACAAAACCACGAAGGCCGCTACATCAAATTCAAAATCTACGTGCCGGCTGCGGAAGACGCGACGCGCACAATTGTGCTGCACTATCGCGTGCTGGATGCGCTGCGATTTTTTCAGGATCACGACGAGCTGTACTGGAACGTGACCGGCAACGAATGGGAAAACGCGATCGAGCTGGTTACCGCGCACATCGAACTGCCCGCGGGCGTCACCGGATTACATGCCGTCGCGTATACCGGCATCACCGGATCGCGCGCGGAAGATGCGCGCGTTGAGATCAGCGACAACGTGGTGGACATTCGCAGCACGCGGCGGCTGGGCTATCGCCAGGGGCTGACGGCGGTGGTGGGCTTCGACAAAGGGTTCGTGCACCCGCCTTCCGGATCCATGCAGCTGATGCGCTTCCTGAAAAGTAATTCGCCGCTGCTGATTCCGGTGATGGCGTTCTTTGTGATGCTCTGGCTCTGGTGGACGCGCGGCCGCGACCCGCAGCGCGAAGCAATTTCCGTGCAGTACGAGCCGCCGGACAAACTGACGCCCGGAGAATGTGGCACGCTGGTGGATAACGAAGCGGCCATGCGCGACATCACCGCGACGCTGGTGGATTTGGCCGTGAAGGGTTACCTGGCAATCGAGCAAATAGAGGAAAGCCACCTGCTCGGTCTGACGCACAGCAAGGATTACATTTTTCATATGAAGAAGCCGCCGGGGGAGTGGACCGCGGCGCGTTCGCACGAGCAGGAAATGCTTTCGGCGCTGTTTGATGCCGGCGCGAGCCCCGACGTGAAGCTTTCCGATTTGCAAAATCATTTCTATATGCGCCTGCCGGCGATTCGCGACCGCATTTTCAGCGCGCTGATGAGCGACGGCTATTACCTCCATCGTCCGGACACCGTGAAGCAAGGCTACATGGGTGCGGGATTGCTGATTGGTTTTCTTCTGGTGTTTGGAGGCGTGGGATATCTTGCGAATGCCACGGGCATCGCGGTAGGCAGCTGGATTCTAGCGGGAATCGCGAGCGGCGCCGTGATCTGCATTTTTGGAGTGTTCATGTCCGCGCGGACGATCACCGGCGCGCGGGCGCTGGAAAAAGTTCTGGGCTTCGAGGAATTCCTGGGACGCGTGGAAAAAGATCAAATCGAACGACTGGAGAAGACGCCGGAGCTATTCGAAAAGTATCTGCCCTACGCGATGGCGCTGCGCGTGGAAAAAAAATGGGTGCAGGCGTTTTCTGGAATCGCATTGCAGCCGCCGCAGTGGTATCAGGGCTCGTACGCGGGCAACTTCACGGCTTTTTATCTGGTGAATGACCTCAATATGATGTCCCTGCAGGCCGGCAGCGTGATGGCTTCCTCGCCGCGCAGCTCCGGCGGTTCGGGATTCGGCGGCGGTGGCGGCTCCGGCGGTGGATTCGGCGGCGGTGGTGGCGGCGGATTCTAGATTTATTTCTGGGTGACTTGCTGCGCGTGCTTTGTGAGGCGGCCGGAGCTTCGCCATTTCCGGATCCAGCCGTGCTCGCGGATTCCCTCTTCTTCCATCTGGCGTGTCCATGCGCCCAACAGGCTGGCGCGATTAAAATAGCCGACCATCTGCTGCGGATTTTCACGGCTGACGACGGGCAGCCGGCCAATATCGTGCTGCAACATGCGCACCATCGCGTCGTGCGCGAGTTCATCGGGGTACGCGACGATCGCCTGATGCGACCCCGCTTCGAGAACGGTCATCGCTCCCTGCGGGTCCTGTTCGAGCGCGCGCAATAAGTCGCTCTGCGTTACCACGCCGACGAGTTGGCCTTCGTTTGAGACGATCGGCAATCCCTGCGTCAGGTTATAAGCCGGCTCGCCGCGGCTCATGCGTTGGGTCAATTCCGACACCGTCATTTCCTGCGCGATCGGATTTACATCCTTGCGCATCAATTCGTCCACGCGCACGGCCTTCAGCACTTCGGTTTCGCTTTCACCCGGCACGGGCATGCCGCGTTTGGCAAATTTCTGCGTCATGATCGAATTCGGCAGCAGCGTGTAGGCGACCGCGTCCGCCAGCACGCAGACGAGCAGCACCGGCAGCACGGCGTGGAAATCGCGTGTGGTCTCAAACGCGCAGAACATGAACGTGAACGTGGCGCGGGAAGATGCACCGAGGAGCGCGCCCATCGCCGCCACCGCAAACGCTTCCGGCGAAAGATGCGCGCGCGGGATTATGCGATCCACAACGATGGCAAACGAACTTCCGATCGCCGCGCTGATCATGAACATCGGCGCCAGCGTGCCGCCGGAAGTTCCCGAGCCGAGCGAGAGTAAAACCACAAACGCTTTCAGGAACAGCACCAGCAGTATGACGCTCAGCAGCAGATGATTGTCCAGAATGTCTTCAATCGTGTCGTAGCCGGAACCCAGCACGCGCGGAAATAAAAATCCGACGATGCCCAGACCGAGCGCCCCGAGCGCCGGATGCAGAAAATTGGGGACGATCTTCAGCTGGTCGAAAAATTCTTCCAGCTTTTCCAGGATGCGCGTGAACGCGACGGCGGCGAATCCGCACAGCAAGCCGAGCGCGATGTAATACGGAAGGCCAGGAAGAAAGTTGTAGTCAACCGTGCCGGTTTCGAACATCGCGCCGCCACCGAATAGTAGCCGCCGGATCCCCACTGCCATCGTGCATGCAATCACCACCGGAATGAATGAGCGCGTGCGAAACTCGAAGAGCAACAGCTCAAGCGCCAGCAGCACGCCGGTGATTGGCGCGTTGAATGTGGCCGCGAGGCCGGCACCACCGCCGCATGCCAGCATCACTTTGCGCTCTGCTGCGGTGGTGGAAATAAATTGTCCGATCAGCGAGCCGAACGCGCCGCCCGTCTGGATGATCGGACCTTCGGCGCCGAATGGGCCTCCCGAACCGATGCCGATCGCGGCGGATAGCGGCTTGAGGAACGCCACCTTCGCCTCGATGCGGCTGCGCGAGGTGAGCACTGCCTCCATTGCCTCAGGAATTCCGTGGCCGCGGATTTTTTCCGAGCCGTATTTGGCCATCAGGCCGATCAGCACGCCTCCGACAACTGGAACCAGAATCATCCACCAACCCAGCGGCGAATGGCGCGGACTACGGAATTGAAACGACCATACGTGATAGAACGCGAGGTTTGTGAACAGGCCGATCAGGCTGTATAGGGCGTAGGCGATAAACGCGGTGAGAACGCCGATTGCCGCCGCGAGCAAGCACACCAATGGAAGCCGGTAGCTGGCTGGTTGCGGCGGTGCTTGCCGCGGTGATTTCTGCGCGGATGAGTTCACGAACCCTTGTTCCTATCGAGCTTCCTGCGGTGGCCCTTTGCCGCCTGCGTCTGTCGCATTTGATGTTTCTGCTTCGCGCTGCGTTTCTTTCCGCGTTTATCGCGGCGTGCAATTCGACGCGTATAGCCGACTGCCGTGTCCCGATCGATTGCAGCGGCCAGCGCCGTGAGCAGCCTGGGCCGTGCGGATTGCAGTTCAGCGTGGTGTGGATGCGTCAGCCGTTTGAGCAGCGTTTCTCCGCGGCGGGAGAGACTCAGCACGACTTCGCGGCGGTCCGCCGCACTGCGCGCGCGCCGCAGCAGGCCTTTCGCTTCCAGCCGGTTCACCAGTTCCACGGCGCTGTGATGCTGAGTCAGCAGGCGCTCGGCCAGCACGCCGATGGTGGCCACGCGGTGTGCGGGCAGGCCTTTGATCACCAGCAGCGCCTGGTGCTGCTGCGGCTCGATGCCGGCGGCGTGCGCCAGTCGTTCGCTGAAATTCAGGAAGCGACGAATTTCGAAGCGGAAATCCGCGAGCGCTTGGTAATCAATGGCTCTTGGCGACGACTCTCTCATCCAAGCAATATTATATCGTATTACGATATTTATGCGCGCGCGATAATTCTGAGAATGTGTGCAAGCGAAGAACGATCGTTACAGCTGCTTGCGGAAGGCTTTCTGCGTCTTGATGTGTGCGTAGCCGTGACGTTCGTAGAATTTGTGCGCCCGGTCCCGGATTACGTTCGAGCGCAACGCGATGGCCTGGCAGCCGTTTCCGCGCGCCCATTCTTCTGCGCGCGCCAGCAAGTGCTCGCCGACCCGCTGCGAACGGAAGCGTTCATCCACAACCAAGCCGCTGACTTCGGCGCGCGCGTCAGCTTCCACGGTCCGATACACGAAGACTGCAATCCAGCCGGCGATCTCGCCGGCTTCCAGTTCCGCCACGAATACCGCGGTTTCCGCTGTCCGCTGCAGTCCTTGTAAGCGACGCGCTATTTCTTCCGGCGTAGAAGCATAGCTCAACTGCCCGGCCAGCTCGGCGATGCGCTCGTGGTCGGAATGATGCGCCGGCCGAATTTTTCCAGCGAATGCGCTGGACGCGGACTTCATTCGCGAGGCCTTTCGGTCACCGCAGGGCCTTCTTCAGTACGGCAATCTGTCCGGCGTGATACAGATCGTGTTGAATCGCGCCATGAAGCATCACATAGAGCGAATGATCTTTTCCCGGAGCGATTTCGTCCAGCTTATCCTCGGGAAGTTTCCTCACGGCGGCATGAAAGCGCGCGCGGCAATCGCGCAAATGCTCGAGCGAGCGCTGCCACGACACTTCCGTCGCTTCCCACACCGGCGGCCAGTCCATTTCGGTGCTGACTTCGACCGCCACGCCCTCGGCGCGTTGCCGCACGATGGAATTCCACGATGCGATGTGATTTACCAGTTCCCAGATCGAATGCGCGCCGCGCACGGGATGCAGCGAGGCATCTTCGGCGGAAATTCCGTCCAGAAGAGATTTGAGAGAAGGGCCGTGCCAGGCGTCGCCCGCGAAGGCACGGTCCATTTGATCCAGGATGCGATTGATTTCGCTCATTGGCATGACCCCTAAAAAAGCGTAAGACAGTGCGACGTGCTGCGCAAGCTCCACTTCGGATGGCCCGCGCGGCGGCACGGACGGAAGGCGCTGCGCAGCAGCCGGCGCCGGGGCGTCGACTTAAAAAAGCTTGTCGGAATCGAGGAGGATGGTTACGGGGCCGTCGTTCACGATCTCGACCGACATGTGCGTCTGAAAAATTCCGGTTGCGACGCGCACTCCCAGCCCCTGCAAGGCGCGCACAAATTCTTCGTACAACGTCTTGCCTTGCTCGGGCGGCGCGGCGTGAATGAAGCTGGGCCGGCGCTGGCCGCGCGCGTCGCCGTAGAGCGTGAATTGCGAAACGGCGAGGACCGCGCCGCCCGCGTCCAGCAACGAGCGATTCATTCTCCCTTGCTCATCGCCGAAGATGCGCAGGTTCACGATTTTCTCGGCCATGGACGCGGCGGTGGCGGCCGTGTCCTCGCGGCCGACGGCGACCAGGACCGCCAGCCCCGGCCCAATTTCGCCCGTGACTTTACCGTCCACCAGCACTCGCGCGCGTGTTACGCGCTGCAGCACGGCCCGCATAGTCTCCTTTGGCGCATAGTCTGGCGCACGCTGCTAATTCCCGCCCGTCGCCGCCTGCGCTGCGGGCTTGCGTGGCAGCAGGTCCGGCAACTGCGCGACGTTGTACGCCCACACCGTCATCACCTGCGCGCCTTCGACGAGATCAGGTTCGTGCGCTTGGTCAAAAGTGTCCGCCTGGGAGTGATGGGTTTCGAAATATTGCGCGGGATCCTGCACGCAGAAAAATCCGGGCACGCCCGCCTCCTCGAACGATGCGTGATCGCTGCCGGTCATCCATCGCTCGCTTAGCTCGAGCAATCCCAGAGAGTGCAGCGGCGCCACCACTTTGTCCATCACTTCGCGGTCCTGATAATTGCGCATCAGGCTGATGCTGATCACGCGGCCGGTGCCGACATCGTGAATCAGCGCCGCGGAAAATTTGGGCAATTCATCTCTGTGCGCCGCGACGTACGCGCGTGAGCCGTTCAAGCCCTGCTCTTCGCCGGAAAACAACACGAAGCGGATGGTGCGCTTCGGCCGCAGGCCGGATTTCTGCAGCGCTCGCGCGGCTTCCATGACAATCGTGGAGCCTGTGCCATTGTCCGTGGACCCGGTGCCCAAATCCCAGGAATCCAGATGTGCGCCGAGCAGCACGACTTCATCGGGCTTTTCGCTGCCGCGAATTTCCGCGACGGTGTTGTAGACTTCCACCGGCTTGTCGCCGATGGAATTCGTGAGGTTGAGTTCCACTTCCACCGGGCCGCGCTGCAGCAGCCGCCAGATCAATCCGTAGCTTTCCGAGGAAACGAACGCCGCCGGAATTGGCGCGATGTCGTAGTTGCGTCCGCCGAGTCCCGTCATGTTCAGCAATCCATCGGGCTTGCCGGAATCCGTGAGCGTTGCCAGTACGCCTTCGTTCTTGAAAAATTCGGCGCGCGTTCGTACGAATTCGCGGTATCCGGGAGGCGGGGTGATCTGCGCGCCCGGACGATGCGGCGCCACCAGCACAATCGAGTCGCCGTAAGGGATCGTCACGGGACTGGGCGCGGGTTGGCCGGCAGGCGGCAGCAGCGCGGGCTCTGCGGAAATCACAATCGTGCCCTTCAGCTTTCCTTTATATTGCGCGAGATCGTCGACCGACTGCGCTTTCACGTACACCACCGGCCCACGCACCGGGCCGTTTGTGGATGGCGCCCAGGCGTACGACGCAATCGCGAGCGGATGCAACGCTGGGCTGATGATGCTTCCGTTCGCGGCGCCGCGTCCCCACGCGTGCGCGATGGTCCACGATTCCAGATGGGGATTCGCGACGCCGTAATCGGCGAATTTCTGTCGCGTCCAGTCGTTGGCCTTCTTCAGATTTTCCGAACCGGTGAGCCGCGCGCCGATCATGTCTGAAAGGTATTCGAGGTTGGACATGATCTCGTTGTGATCGCGCACTTCCGCCAGAATCTTGTCGTCGGCTTCGGTATTCGGGTCTTTCGCCGCGGTCGCCGGTTGTTGCGCGCGAATCGCAGCCCGGCCGCTCGCCATCGCAGCAATCACAACCAAGACCACAATGGACACGCATCGAACTCTCACCTAATTCTCCCTTTCGATCGCAGCAGTTCAGTGCTCGTAAGGACGGATGATTCTATGCGCTGCATAGCTCGAAAACAATGCGCGCGAAATCTCGAGTACTAGACGCGCCGGGCGCGAAGCGCGTTTCGCCGCCGCGGTTCTCAGCGCGATGAAAGTGTGCTAGAAACGGAACGGCTGCTGGAGAAAGGCGAAACATTGAAACTTGCATTGATCGGAACGCATGGAGTGGGCAAGACCACTCTGGCGTATGAAATCTGCTCGCTGCTGAAGAAGGCCCACTACAACGTGGAGCTGGTAACCGAAGTGGCGCGGCGCTCGCCGTTCCCGGTGAACGCCGCGACGACGATCGAGGGGCAGCTGTGGATTCTGCACGCGCAGATTGCCGCGGAACTCGACGCCGCGCGCAGCGCGCCGCACCTGATTGCCGACCGCGCGGTGCTCGATAATTATTGTTACCTGGTAAATAAATTCGGGCGCCAGCCGCAACTGGAATCATGGCTCGCCTGGTGGATGGATACGTACTCGATTCTGATTGGCGTGCCGCCCGTCGAAGCGGATATCCCCGCGGATGGATTTCGATCCGAGGATCGCGCGTTTCAGCGGCGTATTCATGACCTGCTGATTGAATTGCTGTCCTCGGCGCCATTCAACAATTTGCGCGCGCCGGTCATATGGCTCGAGCCCGCGGAACGGCGCCTCTGGGCCGAGCGCATTTTCGACGCTGCGGCTCCATTTCTTGCGCCAGCGGCCGTCGCGCGCGCGGGCGAAGGGGCGGCGCGCTGACGGGCGGCACACGAACCATGAAAGCTTCCTCTCAAGCATCTCTACCTGCCCCGATGTCTCCGCCGAAAGCCTGGCTCAAGCGCGGAGTTTTGGGCATTGGCCTTGCGAGTCTGTTCTCCGACTGGGGCCATGAAGCGGCGACGGCGATTCTGCCCGCGTTTCTCGCGAGCTTGGGCGCGCCAGCGTTCGCGCTGGGTGTGATCGAGGGCGTTTCGGATGGGCTATCGAGTTTCGCGAAATTGGCGGGCGGCTGGATCGCGGATCGTCCGCGATTGCGCAAGCCGACCGGGATTATCGGATATTTCGCCACGGGGCTTTCGACGTTCGCGTACGCCTTTGCGCCAAGCTGGCCGGCAATTCTGGTGATGCGCGCGCTTGGATGGGTGGGGCGCGGCAGCCGCGGCCCATCGCGCGACACACTGCTCGCCGACTGCGTCGCGCCGGAACAGCAGGGCCGCGCGTTTGGATTCGAACGCGCGATGGATACGATCGGCGCGGTGCTCGGCCCGTTGTGCGCGACGGCATTGCTGGGAACGCTGGGCGCGCGGGGAGTCTTGCGCTGGACTCTGCTGCCCGGCGTCGCCGCCGGATTGGCGTTCGCGTTTCTCGCGCCTAAGGGAATTCCGGATGAAGGCCACCGCGCACCGAGCTTTGTCTCCAGCTTCGCGCAGCTTCCGAAAACGTATTGGCATTTTCTTACGGGAGTTTTTGCGCATGGCATCGGCGATTTTGCGCCCACGCTGTTGATACTTCGCGCGGGACAAATTCTGACGCCGCATTATGGCTTTGCGCGTGCTTCGGCCATCGCCGTGGGGCTTTACACTTTCTATAATTTTGTGGATGCGGCGGCATCGTACCCGGCCGGCGCGCTCGCCGACCGCATCGGCAAGCGCGGACTGCTGGCAGTCGGATATCTCTTCGCGGTAGTGGCGTTTGCGGGATTTATTGTCGAGCCGCCGACGATTCCGGTGCTCGCGATCCTGTTCGGCCTGGCGGGAATTCATGGCGCGGTGCAGCAATCGGTGGAAAAATCGCTCGCTGCCGAATTGCTTCCCGCTGCCAATCGCGGTTCCGGATTCGGCGTGCTGGCCACGGTAAATGGCGTGGGCGACTTGATATCGAGCGTCGCAGTGGGCGTGCTGTGGTCGAGCGTAAGCCCCAACGCTGGATTTATTTATGCCGGCGCGTTCACGCTGCTGGGCGCGATTCTGATTTATTTTTATACGGGGCGTTAGCGCTTTGCTTTGCTGCGGGAGCGCAGGGCACGTTTGCGGCTGCGCTGCTTTGCGACCTTGCGTGGCTTTCTTCGTTTCGGTGGCGCGGGCTGGCATTGCGGACAGAAATGGCTGCTGCGCCCTGCAACAATGATGCGTCGGATGATCGCGGCGCAGCGGGCACATTTTTTGCCGTCGCGCTGATAGGCGCGATGTTTTTGCTGAAATTCTCCGCGCCCGCCATCCAGATCGACGTAATCCGAGACGGAAGAACCGCGCAGCCGAATCGCCTCGCGCAAAATGTGCTGCACCGCGCGATGCAGCCGGCGTAGCTCGTCATCTTTCAGCCTGGCGCCGATCTTTTCCGGATGGATTCTCGCGCGCCACAGGCTTTCATCCGCATAAATATTACCAATTCCGCGCACCACGGCCTGGTTCAGCAGGACTGCCTTGATGCGCGACTTGCGCGCTTGAATGCGCGTGCGGAATTCTCCTTCGCTGATCTCCAGCGGTTCCAGACCCAAGCCGCCGAGGACACGTTCGTGCGCACCGTTTTCCAGCAGCGCCATACGCCCGAACCTGCGCACATCGTTATAACGAAGTTCGCGGCCATCATCGAGCGCGAGGAACACGTGGGTGTGCAGCGGCACGGGCGTCTCCGGCGGGCAGACGCTGAGGTTGCCGGTCATGCCGAGATGAATCAGCAGCGATGTCTGTTCGGCGGGGGTCTTGCGCGGCTCCAGGTCCAACAGCAGATACTTTCCGAGCCTGCGGATACGCGCAAACGTGCTGCCGGGCAAATCCTGTTCCAGCGCCGCGGGGTCGTCAATAAAATCCGTTTTGCCCAGGCGCACGCTCAGAACCCGTCGTCCAGGCAGCACTTCCCGCAATCCGCGCGCTACGGTTTCGACTTCAGGCAGTTCCGGCATTCGAGGCCTCACAACAAAGGTAGCACAATCGAGGAATGCTCTCGCGCCGAGGATATGTTCGTCCAGTCAAGCAAACGGAATATGTTAAACTCCCGCGGCTTCCGCAAAGACAGAAAGGGAGGAAGACAAAATGCGCAAATTGTTGCTCGTGGTGTGCTTGCTGCTGGCCGTTCCCGCGTGGGCGCAAACGATCGTTATTCGCGCCGGGAACCTGATTGACCCCGCGACTGGCGCGGTTTCAAAAAATCAGATCATCCTCGTGAAGGACAAGAAAATCGTGGAAGTTGGCGCGAATCTAGCAATTCCCAAGGACAGCGCCGTCATTGATCTGTCGAATGAATGGGTGATGCCAGGGGTCATGGACGCGCACACGCACGTCACGCAGAGCGTGAAATATTTTCGGGAGCTCGATCATAACTATCTTATCGAAGCCACGGGCCAGCGCGCCCTGCGCGGGCTGTACGAGTCTCAGATCCTGCTCAATGCGGGGATCACCACGGTACGCGACGTCGGCAACGACGCAAATTTCGCGGCCGTAGATCTGCGGAAGGCGATTGACGCGGGATGGTTCGTCGGCCCGACGGTGCAAACCGCGGGCAAAATCATCGCGCCCTTTGGAGGTCAAAGCCGCGGAATTCCGCAGGAGATTGGGCCGTTCTGGCGATTTGAATATTACGATGCGGATAATCCGGAAGAAATCCGCAAAGCCGTCCGCGAAAATATTTTTTACGGCGCCGATCTGATCAAGCTGGTCGCCGACAATAGCGATTACCATTATTCCCTGGAAGAAATCCGCGCGGCCGTGGACGAAGCGCACCATGCCGGACGTCCCGTGGCCGTGCACGTGCTAGGCGGAGAGGCGGCGGATAATGTAATCGCAGGAGGCGTGGATTCCATCGAGCATGGATTCTTTCTAAGCGACGAGCAGTTGCGGCGGATGAAAGAAAAGGGAATCTTTCTTTCCAGCACGGACTTCCCGGCCGTCCATTTTGCAGCCGGCGAATTCGCAAACGCTGAAAAGATCGGCGCGGCAATTATAGACCGGCTGCAGCGCGCTTATAAAGTCGGCGTGAAGCTCGCCTTCTCCACGGACATCGTTACCGACTACAAAGACGAAAACCGCGCGCAAATGACCTGGGATTATCTGGCCGTGTGGCGCGCGGCGGGCGTTCCTAACGCGGAAATTCTGAAGAGCATGACCACCAACGACGCCGAGCTGCTGCGAATTCAAAAGGAACGCGGTGCAATCGCCGCGGGCCTCTACGCGGATATCATCGCCATGCCGTCCAGTCCACTCGACGACATCGAGTCGCTACGAAAGGTTGATTTCGTGATGAAGAACGGCGCGGTGGTGCGAAAGCCGCGCTGATCATTTTGACGGGAGGATTGCGAAGACGCGCACCGGCCCGCCGGAGCCCCCTTCGAGTTTGATGGGCGCGGAAATCAGGAAGGCGCCGACTTCGGGCAATTGGTCCAGGCTCGCGAGGTTTTCCAGTTGGTACAGCCCGGCTGGCAGCGTCACGCGGTGTACTTCAAAATCCTTCGACGGGCCGAAGTCAATGCTGAGCGTGTCAATTCCCAAGCCCACGGCGCCGCGCTCGATAAGAAGCCTGGCGGCTTCGACTGAAAATCCTGGAAAGTGCATCACCCCGGCGGCGTCCATGTTGCGGTAGCGCGCCTGGTCCGGCCAGCGTGAAGACCAGCCGGTGCGCAGCAGCACCACCGCACCCGCGGGAATCCGCCCGTGCACCGCTTCCCATTTTTCCAAGCGCATCACGCGCAGACGATAATCCGGATCTTTGGCGACCTCTTCGCGGACATCAATCACCACGGCGGGCGCGAAGAGATGCTCCACCGGAATTTGATCCAGGAACTCCTTCCCCGGAGGAAAATGTGCGGGCGCATCCATGTGCGTGCCGTAGTGTTCCAGCATCCAGAAGCTGCGCGCGAAGTAGCCATCCTTCTCCGGTGTGGCGACCACCTTGGCTTCAAACGTGCGATCGTCTCCAGGCCACGCGGGCAGCTTGCCGTTGATTGCGTAGGTCATGTCCACTACGCGCGTGCTGCCGTCCGAGACTCCGCGCAACCAAGCTTGCGGCGAAACTGTTTTCTTGCTTTGCGGAGCCGAGGGCGACGCGGCGCGCAAGCGCACGAAGCCACATACAAAAAAAACGCAGGCCAGCGCTGCGCTCGAAAAAATGACGACGGACCGTTTGTACATTAGAAGAGCCTCCTGCAAAGAATGCGGTCGTGGCGACGCATTGTATTTCGAACTTAACATCGTGATTTCTGAGGCCGATCTATCGAGCGCAGCGGCAGACTCAGGGTAATGGGATGCCAGGGGAAGCAACGATGCCCGCCATGCGCAGAATTTCGGAATATTCTTCGTCGGTGAGCGGGCAGACGGTGAGGCGCGTGTTCTTGAGGAACTTGATCTTGCGCAGCAGTTTGTTTTCGCGCAACTCGGCAAGCGTCACCTGCCGTGGCAGGCGCTCGATGGCCCGCAGGTCCATCACCATTTTCTTGGGATCGTTCTCGTGCGGATCCGGATACGGGTCGCGGCTCACTTCCGCCAGGGCATAGAGCGCGTGCTCGGGCTTGCCGTGGTACGCCAGCGCACGGTCGCCCTTGTGAATTTGCTTAAGCTGACGAATCGCGTCGGGACGATGCCCGGCGTGCCGCCACATTTCCTTGCCTTTCACGAAAAGGGTGTCCCAGTGGTAGACGCGCGGGTCTACCGCCAGCAGCCAGCGCCTTGCTTTGTGGGGAGGTTGCGTCATCCGTCAAAAAGTGTCGGGCGAACTATACACGGAAGACGGAAAAAATGGCGAACTTTGTAATAGGAATTTTGGAGGTGATGCCAGCGCCGGTAAATCGTGGCACTGTACAAGTGTGAAACTGGCGCTAAGTGTCTTGTTAACCTAGGTCTACGTAGATGTCATCGCCCCGGATCTCAACCGCGTAGCACTGCACGCCCACGGTAGGATTGGTGGTCAGCTTGCCGGTCGTCACGTCGTATTTCCAACCGTGCCACGGACATACGACGACCTGGCCCTCCAGTTCACCTTCGCCGAGAGGGCCACCCCGGTGCAAGCATACGTTATTGATTGCAAAGAGTTTACCTTCAACGTTGGCTAGCGCAATGTTCTTGCCGTCTATGTCAAACTCGCGGATCGTTCCGGGTGGTATTTCATCCTTCTTCGCTGTGCGCAGAAAGGGCATCGCGTGATCCTCTCCAAACTGGCTGGTGCGGGCGAGTTTCTGAGCCCCTAGGGCGCCTAGCCAGCCATCGTTCCTGATATCTTAACGGGGTGCGGGAGACTGGGCGACCATTACGCCCTCTTTGAAGTCTTGCACCATCTCGGGTTTCAAGCGCACAGCCGTCGGGCGCTTCGCCAGTGACATCTGGTCGATCTTGTCCTGCAATTTCAGCAGCGCGTAGAAAAGCCCTTCCGGCCGCGGCGGGCAGCCAATCACGTACACATCCACCGGCACGATGCGGTCCACGCCCTGCAGCACCGAATACACATTAAAGG
>Ga0210405_10000270_pt1 | contig 72611 bp, 65 predicted proteins | sample IncBWH11MmetaG_FD_155492 | JGI IMG/M metagenome (GOLD analysis project Ga0210405, IMG submission 155492) | Forest soil microbial communities from Barre Woods Harvard Forest LTER site, Petersham, Massachusetts, United States - Inc-BW-H-11-M | ecosystem: Environmental > Terrestrial > Soil >... | reverse complement strand
CGCCTGACGCTTTCCCCATCCATCGCATCCCGCGCCCAACGTGTCGTGACGATCGCGATACGCCCCTCTCTATCGGAGCACGAGACGGGCGAATCTCTAAAGATGTTTTGCCCGACGGCGAAAGCGAAAAATTTTTGCCAAAGGGGCTGGACTTTTGGACTTCGCGGAAAGCGCGGGAGTGATTTGCCCGTCGGGCAAGAGCCTGCCTGGCTTACTTGCAGGACAGTGTGTAGTGGGTAGAGCGAAGCGAAACCCACCAATTTCGAGTACATGGGTTTCGCTGCGCTCAACCCATCCTGCGCTAGCTGGTCTCTCTTTGCATCCAGTTCAGGTATTTCTCAAAACCCCGTTCGATCGGCAATTGCAGGATCTCCGGCGTATCGTAAACGTGGTTGGCGATGATCGCCGCTTCCAGCGCCGCATAGTGTTTTGCGGTTGTCTTGAGATAAAGTAGTTGCTCGGCGTCGCGATTGATCTTTCCGTCCCACCAATAGAAGCTTGTTATTTCCTGAATCTGAACGCAAGCAGCCAAGCGAGCCTCCAGGACCGCTCTCGCAATTTTTTCCGCTTGTTCCTTGTTGGGTACGGTCGTCATCACCAGGCAAGCCCTTGCGTCGTTCATCGAGCTCTCCGTTTTTGTATGCCTACAGCGCGGTAATTTTTAGTTGAATCACTCTAGCCGCGAGCTCCATTCCTTCTCCCCTTGCGGGAGAAGGTGGCCATAGGCGGCCTGCGGCCGCCGTTCTTTCAGAACGTCGATGCTATTCATCGGCTATGCGAAAAGTCCGCGCCGGATGAGGGGAAAACTTATCCAAGAACGCAAGCCAATTCAGATATTTTCGTAACCCCCTCACCCGGATCGCATCTTCAATGCGATCCGACCTCTCCCGCGAGGGGAGAGGTGACGCCTTATGCCGTTCCAGCTCAACCTAATTTCATCATGCTATAGCTCCTGAATCCTTTCGGGTCCTCCCTCCATAGAGAAACCTAAATTCCCTAACCCAATTCCGCCCTCACCATCGCAGCACCGTCCGCGAGCGCCTTCAGCTTCGCGAACGCCAATTGGCGCGACAGGTATTTCATGCCGCAATCGGGTGCCGCCACCAGATGCTCCGGCGCGACGTGCTTCAAGGCCGCACGAATGCGGTCCGCGACCACGGCTGGCGTTTCCGGCGCGGGATCGGCGAGATCGATCACGCCCAGCATGATCTTTTTCGGCGCGAGGTCGCCGAGCACACCGAGATCGAGTTTCGGCTGCGCCGCCTCGATCGAAATCTGGTCCGCCTTGCAGGCCGAAAGCTCGGCCAGAAACGAATAGCCGACCGGCTTTTGACCTTTGACGATCGCGGCATAACCGAAGCACAAATGCACCACGGTCGTGGCCTTGAGGCCTTCGAGTGCGCGGTCGATTGCGTTGACCGCGATGCGCTTCGCGGCCGCCGGGTCCTGGCGCAACCACGGCTCGTCGAGCTGGATCACGTCGGCGCCGGCCTTTTCCAGATCGCGCGCTTCCGCGTTCACGGCGGCCGCGTAATCCATGATCATTTCGTCTTCATCGCGATAATGCTCGTTGACGGCCTGCCGGCTCATCGTGAACGGACCCGGCAGCGTGATCTTGGCCTGGTGGTCGGTATTTTTGCGCAAGAATTCCATGTCGCGCACTTCGACCGGACGCGTACGCCGGATACGCCCAACCACGCGCGGCACCGCCGTGACAAGGCCGGCCTTCGAGACGACCTCGCCGGGCTTGTCGCATTCAATGCCCTCGAGCGAAGTGGCAAAGCGGTTGGAATAGCTTTCCCGCCGCATCTCGCCGTCGGTGATGATGTCGATGCCGGCGCGCTCCATGTCGCGGATCGCAAGCAGCGTCGCATCGTCCTGCGCCTGTTCGAGCCACGGCTCGGCCACGCGCCAGAGATTTAGCCGCACGCGCGCCACGCCTTTCGAGAGAAGCGCGCGATCAACCAGCCAGTCCGGCTGAGGGTAACTGCCGACGACCGTGGTGGGCAGAAGTTTTGGCGTCATGCGGTTCTCCTCAAAAGTGTGCTCCCTCTCCCTGCTTGCAGGGACGCGGCTCCTCGCGCGCTGAGAGCGCCGGGTGATGGGAGCCATTTTGCAGAAATGCCCCCACCCGACCGGCCTTCGGCCGGCCACCCTCCCCACAGCTCGCTCCGCTCGCGGGGGAGGGATAAGAAAGACCTGCGTCTGTTCATCCCTCCCCCTTGTGGGGAGGGTGGGCACTTCGTGAGCGCAGCGAACGATGTGCCGGGTGGGGGTGCCAGACGACAGAAATACTTCTCATCACCACTGGCGTCTTTTCTTATCACCCTCGCCTCCGCTTCGCTTCGGCCTTTCCTCCCCCCGCTTCGCGAGGGGAGGAAGAAAGAGCCCGTTCAACGCGTTAATCGCGGTTTTTGCGACCATCCAAAACTACTCTCTCCGGATCACGCCGTGCCGCCGAGATAGAGCCGCTTGACGATGTCGTTGCCTTTCAATTCCTCCACGCCCGCCGCCACCACGATCTCGCCGTGGACAATGATGTAACCGCGATCGGCGATGCGGATCGCCTGATTGAAGTTCTGCTCCGCCATCAGCACCGTCAAGCCGAACGAGCGGGAAAGCTCGCCGATCTTGGCGATCATCTGCGACACCAGGAGCGGCGACAGGCCGACCGAGGGCTCGTCGATCAACAACAGCCGCGGCGAGGACATCAGCGCGCGCGCGATCGCCAGCATCTGCTGCTGCCCGCCCGACATGGTGCCCGCGAGCTGGTTCGACCGCTCCTTCAGCACCGGGAACGTCTCGAAAGCGTGGGCCAGATTGCGCTCGATGTCGCGGCGCGCGGCCTTGCGGAAGGCGCCGAGCATGAGATTTTCGTGCACGGTGAGCCTCGGAAACAGCCGCCGCCCTTCCGGCACCATCGCGACGCCAAGATCGACAATGGCCTCCGCCGAGAGCTTGGTGAGGTCGTGCGCGCGGTCGTCCAGCGTCAGCGTCATGCCGCCGCGCCAGGGCCGGACCAGCCCGGTGATGCACTTCATCAGCGTGCTCTTGCCGTTGCCGTTGGTGCCGAGCAGAGCCACGGTCTCGCCGGCTTCGACATGGAGCGTGACGCCGCGCAGCGCCTTCACCGCGCCGTAGCCGGCGTCCAGCGCGGTGATGGAAAGCCCAAGGCCCGCGGGTTCAGGTGCCAAGGTAAGCCTCCTGCACCCGCGCATTGGCCATGACTTCGGCAGGTTTGCCGATCGCGATGATCCGCCCCGCGTCGAGGCACATGATGCGTTCGGAAAAGCGCATCACCGCCTGCATGATATGCTCGATCATGATGATGGTGATGTCTTTGCCCGCAAGGCTCATCAAGAGATCGAGCACCTCGTCGACCTCGGAGGAGGAAAGGCCGGCCATCGCTTCATCCGAAATCAGAAGTTTCGGGCGCGTGGCGACCGCACGCGCGAGTTCCATCTTGCGCAATTCGACCTGGCTGAGCCGCGTGGCCGGCGCATCGGCCTTGGACGAAAGGCCCGTCTGCTGCAGGATCGCCATCACGGCAGCGCGCCGCTCCGCGGCCGAGACCAGCTCGTGCGCGGCTCCCGCGAAGTCGAGCGCCACCATCAGGTTTTCGGCAACCGTCATGCTTTTGAACGGCCGCGGGATCTGGAAGCTGCGCGCAATGCCGCGGCGCCTTCGCATGTAAGGCGGCAGGGGCGTGATGTCCTCGCCCTGGAACGTCACCGTGCCGGGCTCGGTGCGGAACGCGCCGGAAATGCAGTTGATCAGCGTGGTCTTGCCGGAGCCATTGGGGCCGATCAGGCCAAAGCGCTCGCCGGGGCGAATATCGACGCTGACATTGTCGAGCGCCGTGAAGCCGCCGAAGCGTTTTGTAAGCGCGCCGATCTGCAACAGCGGCGTGTCGGTGACGTTGGCGGAAGTCATGCCTTGCCCTCCGCGCGGCCGTGCATCAGTTTCCGGAACAGGCCGATCAGGCCCTGCGGGGCTGCGACCACGAACAGCACCAGCATGATGCCGAGCACAAGCACATTGACTTCCGAGGAGATGGTGACGGCCAGAAGTTGCTGCGTCACACCGAGCAGAATGGCGCCGATCACCGGACCCGCCCAGTGCACGGTGCCGCCGATCAGGGACATCGCGAGCACCGAGACGGAGTAATTGAGATTGAAGGCAGATGCCGGGTCGGCATATTGCAGATACATCGCGCCGGGCGCGCCGGCTGCACACATCAGCGCGCCGGAGACGACACACGCCAGCAGTTTGAGCCGCAAGGTCGGCACGCCGGTGCATTCGGCCGCGAGCTCGTCATCGCGGAGCGCCTGCAGGCCACGGCCGATCCAGGAGTTCTGGATATAGCGCGCGATCGCAACCGCAAGCACGACCAGCAGCGCCTGGACGAAAACCAGCATCTGCACATAGCTGTGGAACGGCGGCGTCACCGGTGGCCGCTGCAACTGGATGCCGGCGGCGCCGCCGAGATAGCGCCAGTTGGTCACCGATGTCTCGATGACGATGGTGAGCGCAATGGTCGCGATCGAGAAAAAGATGCCCTGCATGCGCAGGGTCAAAAGCCCGACGCCCAGCCCAAGCAGCGCGCCGACCATGGCCGCCACCGCGATCTGCACCGCAAGCGGCGCGCCGGCCGCCTTGACCAGCAGCACGGCGGTGTAGACGCCGACGCCGAAAAACGCGCTGGTGCCGAAATTCACATAACCGGCGTAACCGCCGAGGATGGTCCAAGCCACCGCCAGCACGATGAATTGAAGGATCACGTAGCCGGCGAAAAAGGGATATTCGTTGCCGATGATCTGGGTCATCAGCAGGATGAAGACGAGAAAGGCGATCGCGCCGATCCAGAAGGTGATGCTGCGCCTCATGATCGCCTGCCGAGCAAGCCCTGCGGCCGCACGGCCAGAACGCCGAGCAACATCGCAAAGGAAATGGCCGGCGCCCAGGACGCGCCGAACAGGGTCAGCACGATGGTCTCGGCAACGCCGAGGATGATGGCCGCAATCAGCGTGCCGCTCATGCTGCCGAGCCCCGCCATGACGACGACGCAGAAGGTGCGCCCGATATAGGCGCGGTCGAGCGTCGGATCGACCGGGGCGACGATGATCAGAAGCGCGCCCGCCACGCCAAGCACGGCGGTGGCAACCCCGAAGGCCCATTGCTTGATGCGGACCGGGTTGGCGCCCATCAGGCGCACCGCCTCCTCGTCCTGCGCCACTGCGCGGATCGCCCGTCCCATGAAGGTTTTCGACAGATAAAGCGCCAGCAGGATTGTCAAGGCGGAAGCGACCGCAAACGCAACCACGAGCCGGAGCGGAATCCGCATGTCGCCGAAGCGCCACGCCTTGCCGATATAGGAAGCGGTGACCGAGCGCTGATCCACGCCGAATTGCAGGATGATCAGTACCTCGATGATGAAGGCAACCCCGAAGAAAAAAGCGATGCCGCGCACGGCCGCATCGGTGCCGCGTCGCTCGAACGTCTCGTAGTAAAGGCGATAGGCGGCAAGACCGAACAAGAACAGCAGCGGCGTGATCAACAGCCCTGCGACCAGCGGATCGATGTCAAAGCGATCGTTGAGGAAGAACACCGCATAGGACGCCATCACCAGAAAGGCCGGGTGGGCGACGTGCGGAACGTCAAGCAGGCCGAACGAGACCGACAGCCCGATGCTGACGGCCGCGTAGAAGCAGCCGAGCAGAACCCCGATCACCACCGCATCGAGCAGCAGGTCCATCGAAAACAAATTCAGGTTCTCCTTGACCCTTTTTACTTAAACGCGACAATTCCGACGGCTCACCCTATCCACGTGGTTCCATACCTCTCCGCGCGAGCGGCAGGGCGACCGCATATGACGGCGCGCTCTCTTATCCCTCCCCCGCGAAAGCGTGGGGAGGGTGGCCGTCGCGAAGTGACGGCCGGGTGGGGGTGCCGACGTTACCGAAAGTCCCATATTGATGGTGCCTTCTTGAGAACCCCCACCCCGGCCCGCTCTCGCTCGCCGACCCTCCCCACAAGGGGGAGGGATCGACCTCGATCTGGCAATCTCGATCACGTCTCATGACACTTAGCCATATGCGATAGCCCTGCCGCACGCGGGGAGAGGGGGCACACTTCCCTCGCCGCAATGACTCATTCCGAAATTTACTTCCGCGCAGCCTCGAACGGAGTGACGAGTTCGCCGGATTTCAGCTTCTCCGGAAACAGGATCACCTGTTTGCCGGGCTTTTTGAACTGATCCATGTTCTTGTCGACGATACCGCGGAACTGCGCCTGCAGCGTCGCGGTTTCCTTGCGCTCGCCGTCGGGCGAAAACGCGATCGGACCGACAATGGTCGCAATCTCGTGCTCGCGCAGGTATTTTGCGAGCGCCTTCTGGTCGAGCGATCCCGTCGCCTTGATCGCCGCCTCGATCAATTGCCCGCTGGCGTAGCCGAACGGCGCCAGATAGAAGCCGAGCGGGTCGACCTTGGCTTCCACCGCCCGCTTCGAGTAGGTGTCGAAGAAGGCCTTGGTGCCGTCGAAATACATCGCCGGCTCGGGAAGCCATGTGTTGAAATTGACCACGCCGTTGAGCAGCGAACCCATATTCTCCATTACCGGGCCGAATTGCAGGCCCACCATGCCGCCGCCGAACAGCTTGACGCTGTCGCCGATCCCGATCTCGTTGACCGCGCGCAGGATGCCGGCCGAGTCCGGCGGGTATGACGCGACATAGACAATGTCGGGCTTGGTGGCCTTGAGCGCGCGGATGATAGAGGAGAATTCCACCGTGTTCGGCGGATAGGTCTGGTCGAAAACGACCGGCATGTTGCGCTTGGCTGCGACCTCGCGCGCGGTTTTCGCGAGATTCTGCGCGAATTCCTGGTCGGCGGTGAGAAGCGCGACGGTCTTGCCGCCGGCCTTCTGGCCGATGTCAAGGAAAGCCGACGCCCAGGCGTCGGCCGGCCCCCACGGCGCGTTGTTGAACCACATGTCGTGGCCGACCTTGCTGTTGACCTGGAACGAGAAGTTGCCGATCAGCAGCATGCCGCGCTGCTTGGCCAGCGGCATGATCGGCGCGGTCGGCACCGTGGCGTAAGGCGCGAACAGCAGGTCGACCTTGTCGACGTCGAGAAGCTTCGAGTAGATCGCAGGCGTCTCAGAGGCGCTCGACTTGTCGTCATAGACGACGAGTTCGACCTTGCGGCCAAGCAGGCCGCCCTTGGCGTTGACGTCATCGCGCCAGATCTCGATGCCAAGCAGCGAAGCCTTGCCGCCGCCGGCGAGACCGCCGGTCTGCGGCATCGACATGCCGATTCTGATCGGCGGCTGCTCGGCCAGCGCATTTGAGGTCAGTCCAGTTGCGGCGACGATGATCGCTGCGCCGATGAGCGTCCTGCGTTTCATTGATGCTCCCCTGTGTCACTAGATCATGATGCGATTAGGTGGAATCGCATCATGATCTCATCTCTTTGTTTGAGCATGATCATTTCGGAAAACCGGTTTCCACTTTTCCGGATCATGCTCTTGCCGTTCTCCTGCCCGCGCTGGCGCCCTGAGCCCGCTCGCGGCAAGGATCGAGGTGGGTTGGCTTAATCTGCCGCGATGCGCCCCGAAAGGTCAAATCCGCCGCATTCTCCTTTAGGGGCAGATGCGGCGCATTAACCGTTCATGCCGGCTGTTTCAAAATCGCGGACGGATCGGCGCCGACGCGGCCGCCGGCCTTGTCGGCCGCGGTCTCGCGCGACAGGCGCATGTCGAAGCGGATGGTCGGCAGGCCTGGGATCGGGCTTTCGGCGTCCCGCGGATTGATGTCGACGGCGAGGTCGCCCGACGAGCCGAACACCACATCGTCCTGAAGGTGCGGATCGTCACGCAGGTAAAGCGCCGTCACCAGTTCGCGATAACCGGGAGCGCCGACCAGGAAGTGAATATGGGCCGGCCTCATGCCATGCCGCTTCTGCGCCCGCACCATTTCGCCGACCGGGCCATCCATCGGGATCGAATACCCGATCGGGCGGACGCTGCGCAGCTGATAGAGGCCGTTCGCATCGGTGGTGAAGACGCCCCGATAGTCGATCGAGGCAGCACTTTCCTGGATGTCGTAGAGACCGCTGGCGCCGGTCTGCCAGATCGAAACGGTTGCGTTGGAGATCGGCTTGCCGTTCACGTCGGTGACACGGCCGTAAAGCACAAGTTCGGTCCCGGGTTTTACGGTCTTCGCGATCTGGCTGCCCGCGGCAAGGTTTGGCGAGGCTTCCCGGTAGAACGGACCGAGCAGGCTGGTGTGGGTGCCTTCTTCCATCGCGGTTGAGTCATGCAGGCCGTTGACGAGCGCGGAGAGCCCAAGTGTGTCGGAAAGCAGGATGAACTCCTGCCGCGCCGGCGTGCAGATCTTGCCCACGGCGGTCATGAAGGCGATGCCCTTGATCCATTCCGCCGGCGTCAGCTTCACTTCCCTGGCGAATTCATGCAGGTGCTTGACCGCGCAGGCCATGATCTCCTTCAGGCGCGGGTCGCTCGTCGTCGCCATCTGGTCCAGCACCGCGTCCGTGATGGTTTCCGGCGTCAGTTCATGCATGCGTCTCTCCCTTGATCCCGGCCGTTTTTGACGGCTTTTTCGAAGCCGAACCTAGTGCGGCGGATTTGACATTCGCTTCGGTATTCACCGCGAGTCCTCATAGCGAATGTCAAATCCAAAACCGCACTAGAATCTTTTTTTGCTGGTGTCCCTTAGGTTCCGACATTCGTAACAGCGCTTGCTGCAACACGATACGAATGTCAGAACCGGGACACTAGCTTCCTCTTGCCATCTCCGCCAGACCAATAAAAGCGACCATATCGTGCGCCTGCCCACCCCCGCAGCCTTGGGCCGAATGCTTGGGTGCTTGGGCCGAGTGCGGAAATGGACGGCCGGAACGGCCAGGCCCTTTCGCCATGACCTGCCTTCGGCGGATCGTCCGACCCTTCGTGAGTCAGCGGATTTCAATCCGTCTGGTCGCGGCGCACGGTGAGGGTCTGCGTTTTCGCCGTCGCCGGCGCGGGCCCGAATGAATGCGGCTTCGTCAACACCTCCGGCTGCAGGATTTCGTCGAGCTGCTCGCGCGTCAGAAGCTTTTTGGCCAAAACCAGATCGTAAACGCTTTGACCGGTGACGAGTGCCTGCTGCGCGATCTCGGTCGCGTTGGCATAACCGATATAGGGGTTGAGCGCGGTTACGATCCCGATCGATCTCTCGACGCCGCGGCGCAGATGCTCGCGATTGGCGGTGATGCCGTTCACGCATTTCAGGGCCAGCGTCATGCAGCCGGCGCGAAGATGATTGACGCTCTTGAACAGGCTGTGGGCGATGATCGGCTCGAAGGCATTGAGCTGCAACTGACCGGCTTCGGCCGCGAAACTTACCGTCACGTCGTTTCCGATCACCTCGAAGGCGATCTGGTTGACGACTTCGGGGATCACCGGATTGACCTTGCCCGGCATGATGCTGGAGCCCGCCTGCATCGGCGGCAGGTTGATTTCGCCAAGCCCGACACGGGGTCCCGACGACAACAGGCGCAAATCGTTGCACGTCTTCGACAGTTTTACCGCGACGCGCTTCAAAACTCCGGAAAGCTGAACGAAACTGCCGCAATCCTGCGTCGCCTCGATCAGGTTTGAGGCGGTGACGACCGGAATGCCGGTTGTGGCGCGCAGATGCTGACAGACCAGGCGGGCGTAATCCGGATGCGCATTGATGCCGGTGCCGATGGCGGTGGCGCCCATGTTGATTTCGCAAATCAGGAGGACGGCTTCCTTCAGCCGTTGCTCGTCTTCGCCCAGCATCACCGCATAGGTCGAGAATTCCTGCCCCAGCGTCATCGGGACGGCGTCCTGCAACTGGGTACGGCCCATCTTGATGATGTCCTTGAATTCCTCGGACTTCGCCTCGAAAGCCTGGCGCAGCACCGCCATGGCGTCGACCAGCCGCATGATGCCGGAATAGGCGGCGAGCTTGAGCGCCGTCGGATAGACGTCGTTGGTGCTCTGGCTCATGTTGACGTGTTCATTGGGATGCAAGAACCGGTAATCGCCCTTGGCGTGGCCGAGCAGCTCCAGCGCGCGATTTGCGATCACCTCGTTGGCATTCATGTTGGTGGAGGTGCCGGCGCCGCCCTGGATGACGTCGACCACGAATTCCTCGTGCAGGCGGCCGGAGCGGATCTCTTCCGCCGCGGCGATGATGGCGTCGGCGCGCGTGGCATCGAGCAATCCGAGTTCGCGGTTGCTCTTCGCCGCGGCGAGCTTTATCGAGGCCAGCGCCGCCACAAGATCCGGATAGATCGAAATCGGCGTTCCCGTGATCGGGAAATTCTCCACCGCACGCAGCGTGTGAACGCCATAGTAAGCCTGTGCAGGAACGTCCCGGTCGCCCAGAAGATCGTGTTCGCGTCGCGTGCTCATCGCAAACCTCCCCTCGGGATACGCATAAAACTCGGCGAGATCGGGATACGATTTGTTTTCCAGGTAGCGTCGCGGCCGGCCAGCCGGACTAGTGCGGTGAATTTGAAGTTCCTATCAGTGTTGCTGCAATCTCGTCATAGGAAATTCAAAACCGCACCAGAAACATTAACTTGCTAGTGCTCCTTTGATTCCGAAGTTCGCATCAGAGGTCGCCCCTGCTTGCGAACCTCGGAATCGGAGCACTAGAGCCTCTTCGCCCCGACACGCCGCCCCGTCGGCCCAACCGCGGCTGGCAGGATGTCCCGCGACGAGACAGTACTCCAGCGCCGCAGGCGGGTGTAGGCGCCAAATTGGCCGAAATGTTTAAATCATCCTTCAGAACTGACCGCTACCCAATTAAGGCGACTGCCTGATCGCCGTCAGGCGTCGACCGTTGAAAGGCTTTATTTTTCACCGAATTAGCCACGGATCTCGGATGCCGGCTGCCGCTGCTGACAAACGCACATGATCAACGAGTTCGATGAGGTCGATTTCGACTACGCGACCACGGTGGCAAATCGGGCCAATCGATTCATGTCGATGCACCGCGTACCGCCCACTCCCGAAAATTTTTCGGTCTGGTTCAACTATGCGATGGGTGCCTCATCCGCGCTGAAAAAGACCATCGATATCCTCATCGCCAACAAGCGGAAATTCGATCCAGCGATCAACCACGAGCTCTACGTCAACTATATCGAGCCACAGTCCGATCGCAGCACCACGAACGGTTTTCCCGAGCAGCTGCACGGCGTCATATCAAGCGCCAAGGAGTTCCTCAGCAGTGCAATCTCCGACAACCGCACGCAGATCGAGTCGCTCGGCGAAGTCTCCTTGCAGTTTCAGACGGCGAGCGATCCCCAGCCGATCATCGAGAAGCTCGTGGAAGAACTGTCAAATGCGACGACGAGGGCATCGGGCCTTGAGGCCAATTTCGTCAAGGCCTCGGAGGAGCTCGACAAGATTGGCGACTCGCTGAAGCTCGCCGAGCTGCATTCCAATACCGACGTCCTCACCGGGTTAGCCAACCGTCGCTCGTTGGAAGCCTTCCTTCGTACCGCGCAAATTGCCGCGATGGAGACCGGCGATCCCTTGAGCATCCTGATGATCGATATCGATCACTTCAAGACGTTCAACGACAGCTTTGGGCATCAGGTCGGCGATCAGGTGCTTCGACTGGTGGCGAAGGTTTTGCAGGAGAACGTTCGCAGTGGCGATCTCGCGGCGCGCTATGGCGGCGAGGAGCTGATGGCCGTGCTTCCGGGCGCCAGTCTCGACAAATGCACCGATGTCGCCGAACGCGTTCGCCGGCGCATATCGGAGGCACGCCTGACCCGCCGCGCCACCGGCGAGGAAATATCGAGCATCACGGTTTCGATCGGAGTAGCGCAGTTCCGCCTGGGCGAGTCGGCGGAAGCGCTGGTCGAGCGGTGCGATCGCGCGCTCTATCAGGCCAAACGCTCGGGGCGCAATCGCACGGTTCCGGAGAACGTCGAAGGCGTCATCGCCGCGTGAGACGCGGCCATCTCTCTGCAAAGGCGCTTTGGTTTATTCCGGAAGCGAGATGGTTTTTGGCTCGATCGCCTCATTGCGACGTCACCAGCGCATGACGGCACCTCCTGAACCTCACCAGCGCCATCCCCTGTATCCCCACCCCGCATAATAGCCGTAAAACGGTCCTAAGCCGTAATATGGCCCGTGGTATCCGTAATAGAGCGGCGGGGCGAACCGCGGCGGCCCGACCCCCTCGATCACTTGCTCGTCGTAGACCTGTCCGCCGGCGCGCGCCTTACGCGGCTGACCGAGACCGACATTGCGAGCGATAACAAAGCCGTCCCGGCTCTCGAAGTTGGCTTCACACCATCCCTTGCTACATTTGCCGACCTCGACGGTTGCTCCTTTCGGAATGATGGTGAGAACCGGGCTGTCCGTGCCAGGGGCTCTCCTCAAATTGGTTTCGCCAAGCGCCGCGATCGGCTTGGCCGACGCGCAAGCAGCGCCGAGACAGATCAGAATGGCGGCCGATGCCGCGATCCGTGCAAAGCTCATGGCTTCCGGCTTCCTGCTCACGCTTGGCGCGCCGCGCCGTGAGCCGATATTTAACTGCAGGGCCCGCCTGGCCTTCAAGACGAAAAATCGGCTGCGCGCCAAAGCGCGATGAGATTTGGTTGAATCGGTTAAGCCGCGAACTCCGTTCCTTCTCCCCCTGCGGGAGAAGGTGGCCATAGGCGGCCTGCGCCGCCGTTCTTTTTAGAACGCCGATGCTTTGCATCGGCTATGCTAAAGTCCGCGTCGGATGAGGGGGACCAAAGCTTGGCTGTTTTAGGCCCCCTCACCCGGATCGCATCTTCGATGCGATCCGACCTCTCCCGCAGGGGGAGAGGTGAAAGATTCGACGCCCTTCGAGCTCGAACCTGACTTCATCATGCGCTCAGATCGCCTCAGCCACTTTTTCCAGGCCGATCAGGCGAGCGAGCGAGCGCACCTCGCGCTTCTGGTCCTCACGAAGCTGAAACAACAGCGGCATCGCGGCCGATTTCAGCTGCTGAACCTCTGCGGATTCGGGGTCGATGATGGCACCGGTCCCGTTCGGGTCGGCCTGCCGCGAGGCGTGGATCTTTCGCGCAACGGCCCGCAGCGCCTTTTCCACCGCCGGCCAGTATGTCTCCTGATACGAGGAGAGTTTCAGGCGTTCCTTGATGCTGGCGATCTGCGCGTCGCTGAGCAATGCATAGGGTTTCTGCGCCGGGGGCTTGGCGATGGTCTTCGGCTTTGCCGGAGCTGGCGGCGTTGCCGGCGGCGGCGAGGAATTCGCGATCTTCAGCCCTTCGATCTCCCCCGATGGGGTGGCCGCGAAAGCCTGCCGCAGCGGCTCGGTCGCGAGCGCGGCGGTTGGAGGCTCGACCGCGGCGGTTGCGGCGGCAGCCACGAGCAGCTTGTCGGCCTTGGCCTGCTTGTTGGAAACCGCACCTTCGATCGCAACGGAAGCCGTTGCAATCGCCGCTCCGGTCAACGGCACGCTGTCGCGGGAGAGAATGCTGGCTGCAGCCGCGGCGACCACAAGCAAGCAGATCAGCACGATGATGGTCATTGCCCTCGTCAAGCAACTCTCCGTCTTCCAGGGCGACATGAATTCCCCAAGAATGGGGTAAGAATTAAGGCCTAACGGTGCCGAGGCGATGGCGGCCTGATCGGCCGGCGGGGTGAAATCAGGGTGAAAACATCCGGAATCGGACCACTAGATCATGCAAAAGCGGCGAGTTCGTAGGCTTCCTGAATATCGGCAACGATGTCGGATGCCTCCCATACCGCGTCGGACGCAATCGCGCGCAGGCTGATGGTCCAGTTTCCGCCATTGCGGGATCGAGGCATGCTGATGATGTCGAATTGGACGCCGCGGCAGCGCGGATGACGCTCCAGGGCATGAGCGACCCGGCGCGTGATCTCGTCGAGGGTTGCCGGCGTTTTTGCAAATGTCGTCTCGAAATCCATGTTGTGCCCCCTCGACCGCTGGTCCGGCCGCCTGCTCACGAAAAGGCGGCGGCGGCCTTGCGACGGAATCTGGGGGAGCCTTGGTTAACGGCGCGTTAAGCGTCGAGATGACCGCGATCATACGTCAACGGCACCACCACGCGCTTGCGCGGGCTTCGTTGGCAGAGGCGAGGGCTTTCGAACTTTCAAGGCTGGAGAGAGCGATCTCGATCTCGCTTCGGCTCGATCTCACAACGGCGGATCGAAGGCTTCCTCATATTCCCTTTTGAAACGCGCGATCAGCTCAGTGGCCGGCACGATCTTTCCGACGCTGCCGACGCCCTGGCCCGAGCCCCAGATCTGCTTCCAGGCTTTCGGTCTGGTGCGCTCGCCCGAAGCGTCGGTTCCAAAACTCATCTTCGAGGCGTCGGATTGCGGAAGATTGTCGGGATCCATCCCCGCCGCGACGATCGACGGCTTGAGGTAGTTGCCGTGCACGCCGGTGAAGAGATTGGAATAGACGATATCCTCGGCGTTCGAGGTGGTGATCATCTGCTTGTAGCCCTCGACCGCGTTGGCCTCGATGGTGGCGATGAACGCCGACCCGATATAGGCGAAGTCGGCACCCAACAGGCGGGCCGCGCGGACGGCGCGGCCGTTGCCGATGGCGCCCGACAGCGCGATCGGCCCGTCGAACCACTGCCTCGTCTCCGCCACGAACGCGAACGGCGAAATCAGCCCGGCGTGCCCGCCGGCACCGGCGGAAACCAGGATCAGGCCGTCGGCGCCCTTCTCGATCGCCTTGTGCGCGAATTTCTGGCTGATCACGTCGTGAAAGACAATGCCGCCCCAGCGATGCGCGGCCTGATTGACTTCCTCGCGCGCGCCAAGCGAGGTGATGATGATCGGCACCTTGTGCTTTTCGCACAGCGCCAGATCGTGCTCGAGCCGGTTGTTGGATCGATGCACGATCTGATTGACGGCAAACGGTGCCGAGGGTTTGTCGGGATGGGCCGCGTCATATGCGGCGAGTTCTCGACGGATCCGCGCCAACCACTCGTCGAGCAGATCGGGCGGCCGCGCGTTCAGCGCCGGAAACGACCCGACAATTCCCCCCTTGCACTGCGCGATCACGAGATCAGGCACGGAGATGATGAACAGCGGCGCTCCGATCACCGGAATCGACAGACGCCCCTTGAACAAGGCAGGCATGGACATTCGTCAAATCCTCGCAGGTCATGACAGGTCATGAAAAGAGATGTCTTGCAGCGAACAAAGGATGCCAGACATCATACCAAGAACACAATCGCGACGTGCTCTGATTCTGTTTAATGAACTCCGCAAGCTTGTCGGCGATGCACTCAGCCTGCATCGGAATTTGGGCTCGCAAAGCCCGGACGTCCGGCTGTCCATTGGCAGCGAAGGGCCACGCCATCGCAAACCTGGACCAATGATGAGTGTCGCCGCGCGTGCCCCTCCCTCAGCGACCAAGCCCGTGGGGCGCAGAGCCCAGCATCTTGTCACGGGTGGGTGAGATGCTTTGAAGGACCGCTTCGGGTCATGAGCGTCGGTCAACGCCCGCGAGACATTGGCCCGGTACCCCCTGGACGTCCCGGCGATAATCCCATTTATGCGCCTTCGGGCCACAAGGCGACAGGTATGAAGCCGAACGCGCCCTTTTCAAACCGGGTGAGGGTCAAGCATTGGAAGCATCCAGCCCCCGCATCTAATCGTGATTGTCGTCTCTGAACGCGAAGGCGTATTATTTAAAAAATAGGCAAAGAACAATGGAGTCAGATCCATGACGCAGACGAATTTGAGAAAGGTTGCAATAGCAACCTCGACCTTCGCATGTGTGGTACTGCTCTCCTTTGGCTGGTCTGCGCAACGCGGCATCTCGCTGTCGATCGAGAGTGCTCAGGCCCAGACCGGTCGACCCTTGACCCCCCTGAGCGTTGCCGGCGTTGCGCATCGACACTACTGGCGGGCTGCGAACGGTTACGGTGCCGGCTGGGCGGCCGGCCCTTGGGATTACTATGGTGGTAGTCCTTGCAATTACGAACGCACTATCGGGGGGTACTATCGTGGCGCGGGTTGGGACAGGTACTGGTTGTGTGGTCCAGGGGCTTACTACGGAGGTGGCCCTTGGTAAGAGGCTATGGATAGTAAAAAATCATGTGGCTGAACGCCTTTTGGACATCCAGGCCGCGTTGCTTGCCGTAGCTGTTCTGTAACGCTTGTATGCAGATAACGCCCCGCAGCACTTGCCGGCATTTGTCGTTATCGTGATGACCAAAACCGCGCTTGACCTCACAGGCACGCAGAAGCCTGGTATCTTTGTTGACGATAATGTCGATCTGGAAGGTGCGGTCGCCTACTGACACAGAGCGCGCGTGACAAAATAGTCGGTCCGGCAGTCGTCCGGCTTTCGCGTCCGGCCGGGAATCAGCACTTTGGCAGAACAGGCTTCCGTCGAATCGGCATTCAGGCTCTTGCCCTCCTTGAATCCCTTGCTTTGGCAAAGCTTGTCGGCAGCGACCTTGCAGTTTGCGGCACCGTTGGCGACCGGGCAGATCACGCGCCCCGTCACCATCGAGGAAGGCTTGGCCAGACGCGACAGGCCCTCGCCTGCGTCCTTTGCCGCATCCTTGGCGCGTGCGTTCAGATCGTCGATCGCCTCAGTCGGGCTTTTCAGGGGCGGCAGGATCGACAGCGACTTCTCCAGCATCTTTCCCATTTCGTTGAGAAGGCCCGGATTCTCCTCAGGCGTCGCCGGGGCTTGCGGCGGCGGCTGATCCGGCACTCCTTGCGGCGATAACGGCTTTGCGGGCGGCGTTGTCTGCGACCAGCCTGCGCTCGCGGCGATCACCGATATCGACAGCGCAAGACCCGCAGCCGCAACCTTCGCCCTTGACGCTGCGCGGGGCAGCACGGCCAGACTGGCGGATCGATCAAGCATCATGGCGAGCCCAACTAGTCTTTTCGCAAAACCGTTTTCACTGGCGCCGGCCGCTTCGATTCCCGATCGCGCCTTGACGCAATGCGAGCCGGCAATGCAGTTCGCGCGCTTCAAATCATCCTGAACGCGACGATGAAACCCGCCACCAGCACAGCCGCACCCAGCGACACCCAAAAGCCGAGATGCCGCTCGATCCTGACCCGAATCCATTCGCCGTAGCGGTTGAGCAGGATCGCGACCGCGAAGAAGCGGCCGCCGCGGGCGATCACCGACAACGCGATGAACAGCCAGATATTGTAATTGGCGAAGCCGGAAGTGATGGTCACGAGCTTGTAGGGGATCGGCGTCAGTCCCTTCAGCAGGATGATCCACGCGCCATATTCGGCGTAGCCGGCGCGGAAAGCCTCCACCTTGTCGCCAAGGCCGTAGAGATTGATCAGCCACTGCCCGAGCGAATCATAGAGCAGCGCGCCGATGCCATAGCCGAGAACGCCACCGAGCACGGATGCCGCGGTGCAGACCAGCGCGTAGAACCAGGCGCGCGCCGGCCGCGCCAGCGACATGGGAATCAGCATGACGTCCGGGGGCACCGGAAAAAATGAGCTTTCCGCAAATGCCACCGCGGCCATGATCCATAGCGCGTAAGGCTTGTGCGCGGCGTCGATGCACCAATCGTAGATCCGTCTCAGCATGGTGCGATCAACCACCATGGAAGCGATTTGTCCATGCCGGGAAATTAGGGATTCGGGCCGTCTTTAGACTAGTGGCGTTTGCGCAGGCCGCGCGTTTCCAGCGCGACAATTGGTCGCCGCGCCTCCCGGGGTGGGGGAACCTTGGCCAGTTTGACCGGCGACTTCGGCATCTTCTCGGCAATCCCGAGCAGATGCTCGCGCCGTTCCATTTCGCGCCACACGTCCGCCGGACGCACGCCGGCCGACGCCCACAGGACCGTGAGGTTGTAGAGCAGATCGGCGCTCTCGCTGACCACGGCCTCGGCGTCGCCGCTGACGGCGTCGATCACGACCTCGATGGCCTCTTCGGCCAGTTTCTTCGCCATCTTGGCCGGGCCACGCCGAAACAGCCGTGCCGTTCGCGAAACCGCCGGATCAAGATCCTTGGCCGCGATGACCGCCAAATAGAGCCGCTCGAGCGAATCACTCATGTGCCTAAAATAATCCAAACGGGTGCCGAGCGTGTTAACGGTCAAGGCCCGCGAGCCGAAATCCGCTGGCCATAGTGACCATCGGACTAATGCAAAGAGGCGGATTCGCCCTGATCGGGCAGGCCGAGGCAGGAAGCGGCATGCGGCGCACTGTCCCAGCCGCGTCGGGGGCGGGCAACGTCTCAGCCGTAGTAATACCTTGGAACAATCAATGGGTGGTCCAAGGACCGTCAGGAACTCCGGCCTGCCGGCGCGGGAACGTCGGTGGTCGCCAAACTGCTCATCGACTGTTCAGGTTCGGTACGGCACAATGAACCCGACGCGGGACCGGCGTCACGAAACAGACATATCCGGGGTGGCAAGTACCCTGGGTCCTGGTGTGATGCTGATGCGCGCAATTCAGACCAAGTTTGCCCGCTGCCTGCTGGCCTCCCTGATTGGTCTTGCATGCGGTCTTGCATATCTGGGCACGGTCGAAGCGCTCGCCGCCGATCAAAACCGTCAACCGATCGCAATCCAGTTTTCCTTTGACCGTCCGGTTAACGCCGGGGTGGCCCCAATCATACTGGCCATGACCGATGGCCTGTTTGGATCGGAAGGGCTGGCGGTCGCGACCAACGTCGTCGCAGGATCACCAGAGGCGATCTCGCGCGTCGCCTCCGGCGACAGCGAATTCGCACTGGTCGACCTCAACGCGCTGATCCGTTTTCGCGACCAGCATCCCTCCTCCGTCAAGGCGGTGTTCATCCTGTTCAACAAGGCTCCCTACGCCATCGTCGCCCGCAAGAGCCGGGGCATCCACGCGCTTTCCGATATCGAGGGCAAGACCCTCGGTGTGGCCGAAGGCGATCTCTCGCTCTTGTTGTGGCCCGCACTCGCGCACCACAACGGCATCAAGCTTACAAGCGTGAAACAGCGGCAAATGAGTCCTGCCGTGCGCGAGCCGATGCTGTCGGCCGGCCAGGTCGATGCCGTGACCGGATTTTCCTATCTGTCCGCGGTGAATCTGAGGGACCGCGGCGTTCCGGCCGACGATCTCGCGGTGCTGCGGTTCGCCGACTATGGCTGCGAGGCCTATGGCTTTGCGGTGATCGTCAACCCCGCGTTCGCGGCACGCCGACCCGAGGCGGTGAGAGGATTTTTGCGCGCGCTGACCGCGGGCACCAGCCTTGCCATCCGCGAGCCCGCGCACGCGGTCGACGAAGTTCTCGATCACATGGACGATGGTTCGCGCGACCTTGAGCTGGAGCGCCTGCACACCGTTATCAACGACAATATCCTGACCAGCGAAGTGAAACGCAACGGCATCGGCGCCGTCGATCCGGAGCGCCTCGAGCGTTCGATCGATCAGGTCGGGGAGGATGTCAAATTCTCCAGGCGCCCTTCGGCGTCCGATATTTTCGACGACAGCTTCCTGCCCCCGCGCGGCGACCGCCTGATCAATTGAGCAAAAGGTATTTGGCGCCAGCCTCTCCCGCAATCCTGAGATTGCATCCACGCTCTTTCTTCGCTGCAATCCCCGATTAAGATACGGTTGCCCGACGATTCCGTCTGAGGTTTTTTTGGCGCTGGAGCCACATGTCCCTGCTTCGCCTCTACGCACGCGTGCTCGAGCAACTCGGCAAGGAAGCCCGGTTGGGGTGGATACTCGCCGCAGCCAATCTCTTGCTGGCGGGCGCGCAATTCGCCGAGCCGGTCCTGTTCGGCCGCATTGTCGATGTTCTCTCGGCAAAGCCGGGGCCATCCGGATCGTCGTCGGCATGGACCTTGCTGCTAGCCTGGGCGGCGTTCGGGCTGTTCACCATTATATGCAGCGCCGCGGTGGCGCTTCACGCCGATCGGCTGGCCCACCGCCAGCGCCAGGCGGTGCTGAGCAGTTATTTCGAGCACATCCTGCAATTGCCGCTGACCTTCCACACCGGCACCCATTCCGGCCGGCTGATGAAGGTGATGCTGAACGGCACCGATGCCCTGTGGCGGGTGTGGCTCGGCTTCTTCCGCGAGCATTTCGCCGCGATCATGTCGCTGGTAGTGCTGTTGCCGTTGTCGTTTTATCTGAACTGGCAGCTCGCGACCCTGCTGTTCCTCCTCTGCGTGGTGTTCACCATTCTGACGACGATGGTCGTTCGCAAGACCTACGGCATGCAAAACGAGGTCGAGACCCATTACAGCGACCTCTCCGCCCGCGCCTCCGATGCGCTCGGCAATGTCGCACTGGTGCAAAGCTTCGTGCGGATCGATGCCGAGGTGCAGGGCGTGCGCTTTGTCGCCGACAAGCTTCTGGCGGCGCAGATGCCGGTATTATCGTGGTGGGCGCTGGTCACCGTGATCACCAGGGCCTCGACCACGATCACTGTGCTTGCGATTTTCACCGTCGGCATCATTTTGCACGAGCGGGGCCTCACCTCGGTCGGCGAGATCGTGATGTTCGTCAGTTTCGCCAGCATGCTGATCCAGCGGCTCGAACAGGTGGTGAGCTTCATCAACAACGTGTTCATGGAGGCGCCGCGCCTGCAGGAATTCTTCAACGTGCTCGATGCGGTGCCCGCCGTCCGTGACCGGCCCGATGCGATCGACAGCGGGCGCCTGTCGGGACTAGTCGAGTTCAACGACGTCTCGTTCTCCTATGACGGCAAGCGGCCCGCGGTCGAGGATCTCACCTTCGTGGCGCTGCCCGGCCAGACCGTCGCGCTGGTCGGCCCGACGGGCGCCGGCAAGTCCACCGCGATTGCGCTTCTGCATCGCGCCTTCGACCCGCAGTCGGGCATCATCAAGGTCGACGGCATGGATGTGCGCGGCCTGAAGCTGGCGGCGCTGCGCCGGAATATCGGCGTGGTGTTTCAGGAAGCCCTGCTGTTCAACCGTTCGATCGCCGACAATCTGCGGGTCGGCAAGCCTGACGCCACCGACGAGGAGCTGCGGATCGCCGCACGCCGCGCCCAGGCGCTGGAGTTCATCGAGCGCAGCGAAATGGGATTCGACACCAATGCGGGCGAGCGCGGGCGGATGCTGTCCGGCGGCGAGCGGCAGCGGCTGTCGATCGCCCGCGCGCTGCTCAAGGATCCGCCGATCCTCATTCTCGATGAGGCAACGAGCGCGCTCGACGCGGTCACCGAGGCCAAGCTCAACGCCGCGCTCGATGAAGTGATGAAGGGACGCACCACCTTTGTCATCGCCCACCGGCTTTCGACCATTCGAAACGCGACGCGAATCCTGGTGTTCGACAACGGACGGGTGATCGAAAGCGGAACTTTCGATGAACTCGTAGCCAAAGGCGGCCGTTTCGCGGAACTCGCCAGGGCCCAGTTCATGATTCAGGAGAGCGCGCGGGCAAGCGCCGGTTTGCCGGAAACGGGCAGCGGCAAGGCGATCAAGATTTGAGTACCGCCGGAATTCGGCCTATTTCGTCCATGATCCTGTTACCTGATAGTGCGATTCCAGCATTCGCATCCGATCCTGGCATCCAATCCTGGCCAGGCAGCTTTGCGAACGTGAACTCGAAGGATCATTGGCAATTAAGGTTTTTGGTGGAGTCTTGAATTTGACATTCGCTTTTCGAACTCGCGCTCATTACCATAATGAATGTCAGATCCACTCCCTCAACCTCTGTTCAGCATCGGCAGGCCGGTATAGGTTCGTCCGGCCGCAAGCAACGGCGCCGAACACCGCTTGAGACCCGAACATAGTGAGAGTCCCCTTGCTGAAGGCGGATCTCAAAGGACCGGAATCGGATAGTGCATTTTCTTCGCCCGCTGTTTTGCAAACCGTTATCGAACTTGATTCTGCTCGCGACCCTCGCCGTCGCCGCGCCCTGCGCCGCGCGCGCCGAAGCGCTGCTATTGGTCGAAGCTGACAGCGGCAAGGTGCTGCAGGCCGAGAACGCGACCTATCCCTGGTACCCCGCTTCGGTGACGAAGCTGATGACCGCCTATGTGACGCTGAAAGCCGTCAAGGAAGGGCGGATCACGCTCGACACGCTGCTTACGGTGTCTCCGGTCGCGGCCGTGCAATCGCCCTCGAAGATGGGCTTCCGCCCGGGGACCCAGGTCACCGTCGACAACGCGCTCAAGATGATGCTGGTGAAGTCGGCCAACGACATGGCCGTGGTGCTCGCCGAAGGCGTCGGAGGTTCGATCGACGGCTTTTCGGCGCTGATGAACCAGAACGCGCAGCGGCTTGGCATGACGCAGACGAGTTACGTCAATCCGAACGGGCTGCCTGCGGACGGACAGATCACGTCGGCACGGGACCTGGCGATCCTTGCGCGCGCGATCATTCGCGACCTGCCGGAATACGAATATTTCGTTCACATTCCCTCGATCCGTTACGGCCGCAGGATCACCCAGAACTTCAACAAGCTGATCGGACGCTATCCCGGCGCCGACGGTTTCAAGACCGGGTTCATCTGCGCGTCCGGCTATAATCTCGTGGCTTCCGCAACGCGCGACGGCAAGCGGCTGATCGCGGTTGTGCTCGGTGCTTCGTCCGGCCAGGCGCGCGCGGTCAAGGCCGCACAGCTCCTGGAGCGCGGCTTTGCCAACAATTCGCTGGCGTGGCTGCGCCCCTCGCTCGGCACGGTCGAGAACCTCGTGCCGGTCGATGCCTCGCCGCCGAATCTGCGCGACGAGATGTGCAGCGGCAAGCGGCACAAGCCCGCGAGCGACGAGGACGAGGACACGGTCGCAAGCGGCGCGGCGGGCAACTCCCCGGCTCTGGCTTTCTTCTCGGCGGGGCTGCAACCGCCAACGCTAAAACCTTCGGAGATGCTGGCGGCAGCGCCTGCGCCGTCCGAACCGATTCCCGTCTATACCGGGCCGACGCGAACCGGTGCTGCCCTGATTGCCGCTGTCGCCGCCGACACTGCGGAACAGACCATACGCCGCGGCAAGAAGCCCCGCGTCGCGGCGAAGAAGCCGGATGCCTCGGTGGAGGCGAAGCCGGAGACCAGGGAAAAGGACGGCGCCAGGGACGGAAAACCGGCTGCAGGCAAATCCGCCACCAGGCACGCCAACGCCAAACCTGAATCCGCAAAGCCCGCGCCTGCTGCCGATAAAGCGGATGCAAAGCCGGCAAAACCCAAGGCCAGCGCCAAACCGGCGGCCAAACCGGCACCGAAGAATACAACCGGAGACGCCGGCGCCCCGGAGCTGAAATCCGCGTCCGCGCCGCGCTCCTGAGCCGGTTCTATCCCACACATTTTAATGACTAAGCCCCGTGTGCCGGGCAATTGCCTTTCTTTGGTCGATCGGCCGGGTGCGTCCTCATGGTTCGAGACGCCGCGCAACGAGCGCATCTCCTCACCATGAGGGGCCGAAATGTACCGGAATTGCCGACCTCATCCCGAGGAGGCGCGTAAGCGCCGTCTCGAGGGATAGTCCTTAACTTTGCACCGATTACCACGTCGGCAGGATCACATACGATTGCCTTGGCCGACTGCCGCTTGCCATCTGCCACGGCAACGCCAATACTACCAAGAAAGAAGCGTCCGGCGCCGGCAAGCGGGCGAAAGGCGAGGAAACTAACCGGGAGGAAAGGATCATGGAGCGGATCTGGCTCAAGCAATATCCGGCTGGCGTGCCCGCCGATATCGACGTGACCCAATACTCATCCCTGGTCGAACTGCTGGAAGAGAGCTTTGCGAAGTTCAGGGAGCGCAAGGCCTTCATCTGCATGGACAAGTCCATCAGCTTCCACGACCTCGACGAGATGTCGCTGGCGCTCGCGGCCTATCTGCAAAGCAAAGGCATGCAGAAAGGCGCACGCGTCGCGCTGATGATGCCCAACGTGCTGCAATATCCGATCTCCACCACCGCGGTGCTGCGCGCAGGATTTGCGGTCGTCAACGTCAACCCGCTCTACACCCCGCGCGAACTCGAGCATCAGCTCAAGGATTCCGGCGCCGAGGCGATCATCGTGCTGGAGAATTTTGCAACGACCGTCGAACAGGTGATGGGCAAGACCTCGCTCAAGCACGTGATCGTCGCCAGCATGGGCGATTTGCTCGGCCTCAAAGGCGTGATCGTCAACCTCGTGGTGCGGCGGGTGAAGAAGATGGTGCCGCCCTACTCCATCCCGCGTGCGGTGGCGTTCAACGAGGCGCTCGCCGCCGGCCGTGGCATCAAATTCGAAAAGCCCCACCTCACGCGCGAAGACGTCGCCTTCCTGCAATATACCGGCGGCACCACCGGCGTCTCCAAGGGAGCGACGCTACTCCATCGCAACATTCTCGCCAACGTGCTGCAGAACGACGCCTGGCTGCAGCCGGCGCTGGACAAGCCGCCCCACGTCGATCAATTCTTCAACGTCTGCGCGCTGCCGCTCTACCATGTGTTCGCGCTGACGGCGTGTTTCCTGCTGGCGGTGCGCACCGGCGGCGTCAACCTCCTGATCCCGAACCCGCGCGACATGCCCGGCTTCGTCAAGGAGCTGATGAAATACCAGATCACCAGTTTCCCCGCGGTCAACACGCTCTACAACGGCCTGTTGCACACGCCCGGCTTCGACAAGGTCGATTTCTCCAGGTTGAAAAGCTCGTTCGGTGGCGGCATGGCGACGCAGCGACCGGTCGCCGAGAAATGGCTGGCCGTAACCGGATGCCCGCTGTCGGAGGGCTACGGCCTGTCGGAGACCTCGCCGACGCTGACCTGCAACCCGGCCGACACCGACCGCTTCACCGGCTCGATCGGCCTTCCCGTTCCTTCGACCTGGCTTTCGATCAGGGACGACGATGGCAACGAAGTGCCGCTCGGCGAGGCGGGCGAAATCTGCGCCAAGGGTCCGCAGGTGATGGCCGGATACTGGAACCGGCCGGAAGAGACCGCCAAGGTGATGACGGCGGATGGCTACTTCCGCACCGGCGACATCGGGGTGATGGACGAAAGCGGCTACACCAGGATCGTCGACCGCAAGAAGGACATGATCCTGGTCTCCGGCTTCAACGTCTATCCGAACGAGATTGAGGAAGTGATCGCGAGCCATCCCGGCGTGCTCGAATGCGCCGTGATCGGGGTGCAGGACGACAGGTCCGGCGAAGCGGTCAAGGCCTTCATCGTCAGGAAGGACCAGAACCTCACTGCCGAGGACGTGATCAAGTTCTGCAGCACCCAGCTGACGGCCTACAAGGTGCCCAAGCAGATCGAATTCAGGACAACGCTGCCGAAGACCAATGTCGGCAAGATCCTGCGCCGCGAACTGCGCGACGAAAAGAAGGCCGCGGCCGCCTGAAGACTGGCGGACGCGGAGCTTTCATGAGCGAAGCTTTTGACCCGACGCCTGACGACGTTGTCGCATTCTGGCGCGAGGCCGGCCCTGAGCGCTGGTACAAGAAGGACGAGGCGTTCGACGCGCTCATCCTCGGCCGATTCCTGACGCTCTGGCAGAAGGCGGCCGCCGGCGAGTTGTCCTCCTGGGAATCTTCGGACGAGGGCGCGCTGGCGCTCGTGATCGTGCTCGATCAGTTTCCGCGCAACATGTTTCGCGACGATGCCAGGACCTATTCCAGCGATGCCAGGGCGCGCGAGGTCGCTGCCCGCGCGATCGCCCGCGGCGCGGATGCGCGGATCGACCCTGGCCTGCTGGAATTCCTCTATATGCCGTTCATGCACTCGGAAGAGCTTTCGGACCAGCTCCGCTGCGTCGAGCTGTTCCGCAAATCCGGTGATCCCGGTAACCTCGAATATGCCGAGGGACATGCCGAGATCATCCGCCGCTTCGGCCGCTTTCCTCACCGCAATCGCATTCTCGGACGGTCGACCACGCCAGAGGAGCAGGCGTATCTCGACCAGGGTGGATTTTCCGGCTAGTGCGGCGGATTTGACATTCGCGTGGAATATCCACGAACAGTTATAGCGAATGTCAAATCCAAAGCCGCACTAGATAATAATATTTGCTAGTGTCCCTTTGGTTCTGACATTCGTAAAAGAGGTCGCCGCAATATCGTACGAATGTCAGAACCGGGACACTGATGACACAACGGTGACTGGATGAGCCCATTGCCGTTTTCGTGGGCCCGAATATTGTGCCGCCGGCCGGCCCGGTCTAAGAAACCATTCGCTATCCAGAGGGAGAAACACGATGACCATCAAAGTTGGCGACAAGCTGCCCGAGGCCAAGTTTCGCGTGATGACGGCGGACGGACTGCAGGTCAGGACCACCGACGATATCTTCAAGGGCAGGAAGGTCGCGCTGTTTGCCGTGCCCGGCGCCTATACCGGTACCTGCCACAAGATGCACTTGCCGAGCATCTTCCTCAATGCCTATGCCATCAAGGACAAGGGCGTGAATACGATCGCGATCGTTTCGGTCAATGATGCTTTCGTGATGAACGCCTGGAAGCGCGACACCGACCAGCGCGACGAAGCCACCTTCCTCGCCGACGGCAACGCTGAATTCACCAAGGCGATCGGCATGGAGCTCGACGCTTCCGGCAACGGGCTCGGCATTCGCTCCCATCGCTATTCGATGCTGGTGGACGACGGTGTGGTGAAGAAGCTCAATCTCGAGCCGGCGCCGGGCAAGGTCGAGGTTTCCGGCGGCGATACGCTGCTGGGGCAGCTTTAAGCTACACCGCGCGCCCCACCCTCTCCCCTTGCGGGAAAGGGTGGTTTCGAGCGTCAGCGAGAAACCGGGTGAGGGGTTCTTTTCCGCGAGAGGCCTCACCCCTCACCCGCCCTCAATGCTTTGCATTTCGGGCACCCTCTCCCACAAGGGGAGAGGGTGCCAACGTCCCCCGATTTTTCGCAACTACCCCTTCAATCTCGCCATCGCCACGCCGTCGCGCGCCAGTTGATCGGCGCGCTCATTGGCGTCGTGGCCGGCGTGGCCCTTGACCCAATTCCAGCGTACCTGATGCGGCTTTAGCGCCGCATCCAGCCGTTGCCACAACTCCGCATTCTTCACCGGCTTCTTGTCCGCGGTGCGCCAGCCGTTTTTCTTCCAGCCATGGATCCACCCCGTGATGCCTTGACGCAGATACTGGCTGTCGGTGTAGAGGTCGACCAGGCAGGGCTTCCTGAGCGCTTCCAGCGCGGAGATGGCCGCCATCAACTCCATGCGGTTGTTGGTGGTGTGCGGCTCCCCTCCCTTCAATTCCTTTTCGACCTCGCCGAATTTGAGGATCGCACCCCATCCGCCGGGACCCGGGTTGCCCGAGCACGCGCCGTCGGTATGGATGGTGACGGAGGGAAGCGAACTCACGCTAGTGTCCCGGTTCTGACATTCGTATCATGTTGCGGCGACCTCTCTTACGAATGTCAGAACCGTGGGGACACTAGTGGTCCGATTCTAACATTCGCTTCCCATTGTAGCAGGCACTTTTGCGAATGTTAGAATCAAAGGACCACTAGCAAATATAAGATTCTAGTGGAGTTTAGGATTTGACATTCGCTTAACGGGCTTGCGGCCAATTGGGTAGCGAATGTCAAATCCACTCCACTAGCAAATATTATTTTCTAGTGCGGCTTTGGATTTGACATTCGCCACAACTGTTCTCGGATATTCCGCGCGAATGTCAAATCCAAAGCCGCACTAGTTTTTTCCGGAAGTCGCGACGCCGTAGTCGCGGATCGTGGATACGCTCTGCTGAAAGCGCAGCTTGCGGACATACTCCATCGGGTCCCTTGGCCGCACCAGCGCCCCCTTCGGCACGTTCAGAAAATCGACCAGACGCGTCAGCAGGAAGCGCAACGCCGCGCCGCGTGCCAGTAGCGGCAACGCGCTGACCTCAGCTAACGACAGTTTTCGCACCTTTCCATAGGCGCTCAAGAAGGCACGCGCCTTGGTGACGTTGAACGAGCAATCGCTCTCAAAGCACCAGGCGTTGAGGCAGATGGCGACGTCATAGGCCAGCATGTCGGTGCAGGCGAAGGTGAAATCGATGAGGCCGGATACCCGCTCGCCGAGAAAGAATACGTTGTCGGGAAACAGATCGGCGTGGATCACGCCGATCGGCAAATCCTTCGGCCAGATGTTGCCCTCGAGAGAATCGAGTTCGGCGGCAAGGAAATCACGCAATCCGATTTGCACCTCCTCGGCGCGCGGGGCGGCCTGCTCGAACAGGGGCCGCCAGCCCGACACCGACAGCGCGTTGGCGCGCACCATGGGGAAATCGGCGCCGGCCAGATGCATCTGGGCCAACGCCGCGCCGACACCGGCGCAATGGGCGGTATTCGGCTTGCGCGGCCAGACGCCTTCCAGAAAGCTGATGATCGCCGCCGGACGGCCAGCGAGAGCGCTCAAGGCTTCGCCGCTCTTGTTTTTCACCGGCTGCGGGCAGCTCAGCCCGCGCGAGGCGAGATGCGTCATCAGGCTGAGAAAAAACGGCAGGTCGCTTTTGGCGACCCGCTTCTCATACAGCGTCAGGATGAAATAGCCCGAACTTGTGTGCAGCAGGAAATTGGAATTCTCGACGCCCTCGGCGATGCCCTTGTAGGACAAGAGTTCGCCGATCTCGTATTGGCTCAGGAATTCCCCAAGCTCATCGGCGGCGACGTCGGTGTAAACCGCCATGTAGCGTCCCGATTTATGAAGTTCGCCTGCCCTCGCCCTACCCTCCGATGCGAACTTCCTACATCAAAGGAACGCTAGTGTGGCGGTTCAGAAGTCCGCATCATTATTGCCGCCAGTTCGTCATGCGGACTTCTGAACCAAAGCCACACTAGAAACAATGACTTGCTAGTGTCCTTTCGATTCCGAAGTTCGTAAACGAATATGCCGCGCAATGATACGAACTTCGGAATCAGGACACTAGCGCCTTTTCGGTTCTGATTGAATCAGAACCGAGGCTCTAATGGTCCTTTGATTCTAACATTCGCCAGAATGCCTGCCGAGACGGGGAGCGAATGTTAGAATTGGACCACTAGACTATTCCGCTGCGTCAGGCCGCAGCGAACGCGGCAACGGGAAGAACTCGTTTTCTTCCGCCGCCGAGACCGTCTCCACGTGCAGGTCGTAGCGCTCGGCGAACGCGCCCATGATTTCCTCGACGATCACTTCCGGTGCGGACGCACCCGCCGTGATGCCGAGGCTGGTGATGCCTTCGAATCTCGACCAGTCGAGATCGCCGGCGCGTTGCGCCAAAACGGCGATCGGGCAGCCTTCGCGTTCGGCGACTTCGCGCAGCCGCTGCGAATTCGACGAATTGGGCGCTCCGACCACGATCAAAGCGTCGACCACGGGCGCCACCTTCTTCACCGCAAGCTGGCGATTGGTGGTGGCGTAGCAGATGTCTTCCTTGTGCGGACCCGAGATGTTGGGAAACCGCTCCTTGAGCATGGCAACGATCTCTGCGGTGTCGTCGATCGACAGCGTGGTCTGGGTCACAAAGGCAAGGTTGTCCGGATTCCTCGGGGTGAAGGTCGCGGCGTCCTCGGCGGTCTCGATCAGCGTCACCGCGCCCGTCGGCAATTGTCCGAGCGTGCCGACAACCTCCGGATGATGGGAGTGGCCGATCAAAAGGATTTCGCGGCCGCGCTTGAAATGGATCGCCGCCTCGCGATGCACCTTGGTGACCAGCGGGCAGGTGGCGTCGAGCGAGAAGAAATTTCGGGCGCGGGCTTCCGCGGGCACTGATTTCGGAACCCCGTGGGCCGAGAACACCACCGGCGCGTCGGTATTGTCGGGGATTTCCGCCAGTTCCTCGACGAAAATCGCCCCCTTGGTCCTGAGGCTGTCGACGACATAGCGGTTGTGGACGATCTCGTGGCGGACATAGACCGGAGCGCCGTAGATCGCCAGCGCCCGTTCGACCGTATCGATCGCCCGGACCACGCCCGCACAGAAGCCCCGTGGCGAGCAAAGCACGATTTTCAGGGGTGGTTTGGCTGGCATGGGGCTGTCTCGGACCGAATCGCCCCGGGCGGGCCGGAACAGGCGATTCACATAAGGAAAATTCGTTAAAGGACTTGTCGTTACGGGACTTGTCGCTAGAGGACTTGGGCCGGCTTTGGGGCGCTGTCAAGGGCGTCCAGGGTCCCGATTACGAGGTTGTATCATGGGTTCGTATCATGGGCGGCGGCTCGCCCCGCCACTCCTGCAAGCCATTGCGCCATCGGCCCTGGAAGGCTTATATAAGGCGTAATTCCCGTCATCGCTGATGACCACGGCTTCGCCCTTAAGGGGTGGGCGAAGCGCCAAGGAGATTTGCCATGAGCAATGCACCGCTGATGCCAAAGGCTACGGCCGTGTGGCTGGTCGATAATACCGCTCTAACCTTCGATCAGGTGGCCGATTTCACCAAAATGCACCCGCTCGAGGTCCGCGCCATCGCCGATGGCGACGCCGCCCAGGGCATCAAGGGCATGGACCCGATTTCGACCGGCCAGCTCACCCGTGACGAGATCGAAAAGGGTGAAAAGGACCCGAATTACCGGCTCAGGATCGCCGAAAGCAAAGTGACGCTGCCGCCGCAGGCCAAGAAGAAGGGCCCACGTTACACGCCGGTCTCGCGCCGGCACGAACGGCCGAGCGCGATCCTGTGGCTGGTGCGCAATCACCCGGAATTGAAGGACGCGCAGATCATGCGACTGGTCGGCACCACCAAGACCACGATCGCCAGCGTCCGCGACCGTACCCACTGGAATGCCTCCACCCTGACCCCGATGGACCCGGTGACGCTTGGCCTTTGCTCGCAGATCGAGCTCGATTTCGAGGTCCAGCGCGCAGCCAAGGAGAAGCCGGTTGATACCGGTTACGGCGGCGCCACCCTGCTGCCGGCCTCCGAGACCACGCGCAAGGAGCCCGAGGTCGAGGTTTCGGAGAAACAGCGCGAGGATCTCAACGTCGATGCCGTCTTCGCCAAGCTGAAGACCATTGGTGGCAAGAAGCAGGAGCAGGAGTAGGCGCGGGTTAGTCCTTGGCTTACGCGCGCGCTCCCAATATTCCTCCCGTCATGCGCGGGCTTGACCCGCGCATCCACGTCTTACTTTCTGATTGGGGAGAAAAAGACATGGATGGCCGGGTCGAGCCCGGCCATGACGAAGGTGAGAGTGGTGATATCCCGGTCAGACACCTGATCGGCTCTAGCCCAGCTCGATCTCGTCGTCGATCTCGTGCGAAAGACTGAGGCCGCCGATGGTGAGAACCATTTTGGCCGGCAGCTTCTCGTGGCCCTTGAGGCGGCCCGAGGCGAGCGCATCGCGAACCGACCTTTCGATTTCGCGCTGCGAGGTGATGCCGACTTTTTTCAAAAACCTGCGCAGGCTGGTGTTGAAGACGTCTTCGTTCATGAGGACCTCCCGAATTTCAAGGCCGGACCGGATTGTTCAGCATATATTCCCCGAGATCGCGCTGCTTCTTGTCGGCGCGCGCGATCGCGTTGCCGCGCTGGGCGTCGCGGTCCTTGCGGCAGGCGACGTATTCGGGTGAGCCGACCGCGACCTTGCCGCCGGCACGGCAGAACGTGTCGTCATCTTCGCTTAAGCTCGAGCTGACCGGCAACTCATTGCGCTTGGCGCAGGAGGAAAGCGTCAGCGCGGCAAGCGCCAAAACCAGAAGTGCGAATTGGCGCCTCATGCGCAGATACCCTGATCTTTCGTCATTGCCGGGCATTGCCGTTCGAAGAACGGCGTCGCTTCCGCTCGCCTATGCCCCGGCAATCCATCAAAAACAAGGCATGTTTCAGATAGATGCCCGAGCCTTCGCCACGCCGAAGGGGTTTCGGCCCCGCAGGCGGGGCAAGCCCGGGCATGACTGCTGGATCACACCCTGCCCTTCAATGCCTCGCCGATCTCGTCGAGCACCTTCGGATCCTCGATGGTGGCGGGCATCGCCCATGGTTCGCCGTCGGCGATCTTCTTGATGGTGCCGCGCAGGATTTTGCCCGAGCGCGTCTTCGGCAGCCGGCCGACCGTGATCGCGAGCTTGAAGGCGGCGACGGGACCGAGTTTTTCACGCACCAGCGACACGATCTCCTTTTCGATCTCGCCTGCGCTGCGGGTCACACCGGCCTTCAGCACCAAAAAGCCGCAGGGCACCTCGCCCTTGATCGCGTCCCTGATGCCGAGCACGGCGCATTCGGCGACGTCGGGATGGGAAGCAAGAATCTCCTCCATGCCGCCGGTGGAGAGACGATGACCGGCGACATTGATGATGTCGTCGGTGCGCCCCATCACCCAAACGTAGCCGTCCTCGTCGACAAAGCCGGCATCGGAGGTCTTGTAGTAGCCGGGAAATTCGGTGAGGTAGGACTCCCTGAAGCGATCATCCTGCTGCCATAGCGTCGGCAGGCAGCCAGGCGGCATCGGCAGCTTGATCACGATCGAGCCCATGGTATTCGCAGCCAACGGCTTGGCCGCCTCATCGACGACGTCGACCTGATAGCCCGGCATCGGCACGGTCGGCGAGCCGTGTTTCACCGGAAGCATTCCGAGCCCGACCGGATTGCCGGCGATGCACCAGCCGGTTTCCGTCTGCCACCAGTGATCGATCACCGGCACCTTCAACTGTTGTTCCGCCCATTCCACCGTCGGCGGGTCGGCGCGCTCGCCCGCCAGAAACAGCGTGCGGAATTTCGACAGGTCGTATCGGCGAATGAACTTGCCTTCCGGGTCTTCCTTGCGGATGGCGCGGAACGCGGTCGGCGCGGTGAACAAGGCCACCGCCTTGTGCTCGGAAATAAGGCGCCAGAATGCGCCGGCGTCCGGCGTGCCGATCGGCTTGCCCTCGTACATGATCGAAGTGGCGCCATGAAACAACGGCCCGTAGATGATGTAGCTGTGACCGACCACCCAGCCGATATCGGAGCCGCACCACCAGACCTCGCCGGGCTTGACGCCGTAGAGATTGAACATCGACCATTTCACCGCGACCAGATGCCCGCCATTGTCGCGCACCACGCCTTTGGGTACGCCGGTGGTGCCTGACGTGTAGAGGATGTAGAGCGGATCGGTCGCGAGAACGGGGACGCAGTCGGCGGATTTTTTTGCCTTGATGGCCGCAGCCCGCAAGTCGGCCCAATCGTGGTCGCGCCCCGCGATGAGGTCGCAAGAGGCTTGCGGCCGCTGCAGGATGATGCAAGCGATCGGCCTGGCGCTGGAGAGCCTGATCGCCTCGTCGAGCAGCGGCTTGTATGACACGATGCGGCCGGGCTCGAGCCCGCAGCTTGCCGAGAAGATCAGCTTCGGCTTGGCATCGTCGATCCGGGTCGCCAGTTCCCTGGCGGCGAAACCGCCGAACACCACCGAATGCACCGCTCCGATTCGCGCGCAGGCCAGCATCGCGACCACGGCTTCCACCACCATCGGCATATAGAGGATGACGCGATCGCCTTTCGCAACGCCAAAGTCGGCCATGATCGCCGCAAGCGTCTTCACTTCGTTCAGCAACTCGGCATAGGTCAGCCTCGTTTGGCTGCCCGAGAGCGGGGAATCGTGAATCAATGCCAGCTGGTCGGCGCGCCCGCCTGCGACGTGGCGATCGAGCGCGTTGTAACAGCTGTTGACCACCGCACCCGTAAACCAGCGGCCGTAAAGTCCCTGTGACGGATCGAAGATTTTCCTGGCGGGCTCGATCCAGTCGATGTCGCGGGCGGCCTCGCCCCAAAAGCCTTCGGGGTCCCGGAGCGAACGGGCATGAATCTCGTGATAGCGACTGTTGCCCTGGATGTTCATGGCGCAGCTCCCGTTCGACACGATTTTTCACGGCCTGCAAAGCATCCAGCATGGACGGGCTGGACCCATCCAGCCATGACCAGGATCAAAGCGGCCGTTTTCAGCTCATTTTGGTGGGAAGCGGCGCCAGATCAAGCGGGAATGACTGCGTCCTTCGGCTAAAGGCGACCAGAGCGTGTGCTCACAATGCGCGCCATGCCCTCAATATCGCCTTGAGAGCCGAAGTCGCCAGAGATCAGAAACGGGTCATAAACCGACCTCGTCGCGGACGGCAACTTGTCCGGTGCGCCCGCTCAGGGCGGACATGAAGGGCTGGCGCGCCGAACGTCGGCTCGGACCACGAGCGGAAAACCGTTGATATCGTTCTGCTATGGTGTCCGCTTTTTGGGCGCAAGTCCAAGCGGCCGGATTTCCGCTTCGGCCAAATAGCAAACATCTGGTCGAGGCACGATGGGCCGAGATTGATTTATCTCAAGACTGGATCCGAAACGCGGGCCCAGCTTACATACGCAAGGCAGCGATGCGTCCAGACAATCGGGAGGTGAAGCATGTACCGGCATATTCTCATTCCGACAGATGGGTCGGAGCTAGCGCAGCATGGGGTGGCGCATGGGTTGGCGCTGGCGAAATCCCTTGGAGCCAGGGTATCTGTAATCTTCGTTGTGGAACCATTTTCAGAAATGACTGGGCGGTTCCTTGAAGCAGTCGCAACATACGCCGAGCTGCGCAAGGAACAGGCCACGAGCGCCCTGGATCGCGCGGCAAAGGAAGCCAAGGAGGCTGGTGTTTCCTGCGAGACGATTCAGCTGGAGAACGGGCAACCCCATCAAGCCATCATCGCAGCTGCCGAGGACAAAGGCTGCGATCTCATTGTGATGTCGTCGCACGGGCGCAGCGGACTTGCCGTTCTTCTAATCGGCAGTGTGACAAACAAGGTGCTGACGCACGCGAAAACCCCCGTACTGGTTTGTCAGTGAATGTACGGAAGCTCACCTCTTGCCGTACTCCGTGAACACGCAAAGAGCTAGTGCCGATCGAGCGCCATCAGGCGATCGAGCCGCTGGCGCATCATCTTCTGCAAATCGAAATCCGGCCGGCCGAACTCGGCATTGCGGCGGGCGAGGAACTCATCCTGCTCACGCTGCATGGCGCGGCCGGCGCTACGATCATCCTTGCCCGCCTCGCGGACGATCTTGGTATTTACGGCGTTGATCTCGCGGTCGAGATTGGCAAGCTCCGGATTGGCACAGATCGCCTTTTCGACCGGACGTCTGGCCGTGGCGCAATTGAAGCTCGGCCTGTTGTTGACCGCGATCATCGCGCCGATGCGCTCGATCTCGAGCGACAGCGACTTGTAATTGGCCCGTGCAGCCGCGTGATTTGGGTTGAGCTTGACTGCCGTGCCGAAATCACCCAGCGCGCGCGGCCGGTCACTCTTCTTGCGCCAGAGCTCGCCGCGGGCATTGAAAATATCGGCCAGCGTCGGGTCGAGCCGGAGCGCCAGATCATAGTCGGAAATCGCGCGGTCGATCTGCTCCTTGCGCTCATGGGCGGCGGCGCGCGCGATCGCAGCCTTGATGCGGTCGGCCTTGGCCGCCTTGTCGTTGTCGATCAGCGGAGCACAATCGGCAATGATCCGCTCGTCTTCACGGGCGGTGACCGCGGCCATGCAAGGCGCGGAATCGATCTGCTCTTCGGTCGGCTCGGTGGTCGCCGCGGACGCGCAATTCGGCATAACCTGCGAAGCCATGCAAGCGATCACCAGGCCTGCGATCAGGGCTGTGAAGGTTCGTCGCATCAAAATTCAGGTCACTTTGAGCGTGATCCCGCCATCGACCACGAGCTCGATGCCGGTAATGTATTTCGATTCGTCGGAGGCGAGAAACAGCGCCGCGTTGGCGACATCCCAGGCGTCGCCCATGTGTCCCATCGGTACCTGCGCATCGCGCGCGCGCCACATCGCTTCGATGTCACCCCTCGCATAACTCGCCGCAAGGCCTGCGGAATGCTCCACCATCGGCGTCTTCATCAGCCCAGGCAGGATCGCGTTCACCCGCACCTTCTTAGGTGCGAATTCCACCGCCGTGGTGCGCGTCATCTGGTTCATCGCGGCCTTGGTCGTGCCATAGGTGACGTAGGATATGCCGAGGTGACGGATGGAGGCGATGGAAGAGATATTGATGATCGAGCCGCCGCGCTGCGCCACCATCACCGGGATGACGTGCTTCATGGCAAGGAACGCGCTCTTGAGATTGACGGCGAACACACGGTCCCAGTCGGATTCCGCCACGTCGATCACGCTTCCTGTTTCGGCGATGCCGACATTGTTGTCGAGCACGTCGATGCGGCCGTAAGCATTCAGGCAGGCCGAAACCATGGCCGCGATGTCTTCGGCGCGCGAAGCATCCGCGGTGAAGGCGGTCGCCTTGCCGCCCTCGGATGCGATGATGCCAGCGGTCTCTTCCGCGGCCGCCGCGTTTCGATCGACGCAAAACACCTGCGCACCCTGGCGCGCAAAGGTCACGGCGGTGGCCTTGCCATTGCCCCAGCCCGGCCCGATCGAACCGGCACCAACCACGATCGCTGTCTTTCCGTTGAGGCGTCCCACCCGGCATCTCCGTCTTCCGTCGAAATTGACCGGACGAAAGCCCATGGTCAACCCATCCCAATGGATGGCCCCGGAGAACCGCTCCGCTCTAGCAAGGACGCCGTTCCCCGCATACTGTGGCGCCCGCGAACCGGTCCGACAGAGGCCGGTCCTGTCGTGGAGAACGCCATAATGCCCGTCTTTCGTACCGTCGGATTATCATTTGTTGCCGCAGTCCTGCTTTGCAGCGCGCCCCTCAATCTCACCCACGCCAAACCGTTCATGATCGTCGGTCTCGACGAGAAGGTTTGGTGGGACGATGATGGCAAGGTCGTCCTCTCGCCGCCCGGCAAGGACCAGGTCCTGCTCGTCGACCTTGCCGATCCCGAAAATCCCAAGATCGCAGCCACGCTGCCGCTGGAAAATTCGGTAGTCGGGCCGCCGGTCAATCTCGACATCGATCCATCCGGTTCGGTCGCGCTCGTTGCGAATTCGGTCGACGTGGTGAAAGAGGGCGAAGCGCTGAAGCAGGTCCCGGACAACAAGATCTTCGTGATCGATCTGAAGGCCAACCCGCCGAAGCTCGCAGCCACCATCACCGGCGGCAAGCAGCCTTCGGGCCTGAGCTTCAGCCCGGACGGCAAGATGGCGCTGGTCGCCAATCGCGGCGACAATTCGGTCAGCGTGCTCTCCGTCAACGGCACCGACGTCAAGGTCACCGACACCATCAGCTTTCCCGACAGTGTGGCGCATGTGCTGTTCACGCCCGACGGCAAGCGGGCGCTGGCCGTCCGATTCCCGGCGCACAAGGTGAGCGTGCTCGACGTCAACGGCGACAAGGTGACGTATAACAAGGTCGACCTGCCAACCGGCCAGTGGCCCTACAACGTGGTGGTGACGCCGAACGGCAAGATCGCGCTGACCTCGGATAACGGCAATTCAGGCGCCTCGGACGGCAGTGTCGACACCACGAGCGTGATCGACCTCGAAGCCAACCCGCCACGGATCATCGATCGGGTGGTGGTCGGTGACGGTCCCGAAGGGCTTGCGATGTCCCCGAAGGGTGATGTTGCAGTGGCTGCGATCCTGCGCGGCTCCAACAACAAGAAGGCGTTCTACTACAACGAGAACGGCAGCCTCTCGATCCTGAAAATCGACGGCAAGAAGGTGACCAAAACCCAGGATATCGAGGTCGGCGGATTGCCCGAAGCGGTCGTGTTCACGCCGGATGGCAAATATCTTCTCGCCGGCAACTACATCACCCAGGATTTTTCGATCCTCAAGGTCGACGGCAGCAACGTCACCGACACCGGCAAGCGGTTCAAGGTGCCCGGTCATCCGGCCTCGGCGCGGATCGGGCATTAATCGTCCGATCGCTTCGATGACTCGGTTCGCCTCGCCTGCAGTCGGTGCAGAGATTCGCACACTAAACGCAATCTCTCTTATCCCTCCCCCACGAGCGTGAGCGAGTAGTGGGGAGGGTCGAGGCGAGTAAAACGAGCGTCGGGGTGGGGGAGTAAGAAGAGACCCTCCACCCTGGCCTCCGCTTTGCTTCGGCCTTCCCTCCCCACCGCTTCGCGGGGGAGGGATTATCCGCCATCGCCGAATTGGCCAGAGCCGCCGCGCTCGAACTGCCGTAAAGCCTCGCCGCGGGCGAGCAGGCGTTGGGCGTTGCCGTAGGTCGGCAATTCCACCAGCGAGCCATCCAGCTCAACACGCGCCTCGCCCTTCGCGCGGGCCGATTCGAACGCCGCGACGATGTCGCGGGCATGACCGATCTCTTGATCATCCGGTGACAGTATCGCGTTGACGACGGCGGCATGGGAGGGATCGACCAGGCTTTTTGCGACATAGCCCAATCTTCGCGCCCAGCGCGTATCACGCCCCACACCCTCGACATCGCCCCAGGTATAGGGACAGTCGATTGCTACGACGCCGGCCGCAACGCATTCGACGATGAAGCGCTGCCGGCAATAAGCGAGTTCAAGGCCGTCCTGTCCGCGCTCGGCGCCGAGGTCTGAGGCGAGGTCTTCGGCGGCGAGCAGGCAGGCTGTCGTTCGCGGGCTTGCCTTCGCAATCACAGCCGTCTGGACCAGCCCACGGGCGAATTCGATATTCGGCAGCAAGGCTGTGGAGCCGGAAGCAATGCCGTAGTCGCGTTCGAAGCGCGTCACCGCCTCATCCAGCCGCAACACCTGATGCGGCTCGGCGACTTTCGGCAGCGCCACGATATCGGGCGCGCCGCGCATCACCGCCGCCAGATCGTCCATGCCGTCCTGCTCGAGCGGATTGACGCGTACCGCGACCACGGCGCCCTCCGCCCGCCATGCGCGATAGAGATCGCTCGCGAGCGAGCGCGCCAGCGGCCGGGACGATGGCGGCGTAAAATCCTCCAGCTCCTGAATCAAAACGTCGGCGCCGCTTGCCGCTGCACGAGGCAACACAGCTTCATTCGCACCTTCGAGGAACAGCCAGGACCTGCAGAGTTGCGCGGGTCGGATGCGGCGCATCGAACTTGTCCTTGAGCGGAATTCTACCTCACCGGAGCCAACGGCAGGCCTATTGAAACGTCATGTCCAGGCACTTGGAAATGTCGGAGCCAAGACCCGAGCTGATGATGATGCAGCCGCGTACCTTTCGCGTCGTATTGTCGCTGGCCCATACCGAATAGCCGCCGCTGCCGAAGAACGAGTTGGTATTAGGCGGCTCGGTCTCGGCCGCGTCGAACGAATAGTTCGAATCGGTATCGAAGATGCGGGGCCGCTTGATGCAGCCGCCGTCGGTCTGGACGTTGATCACTTCCTTGTTGTCCCGAGTCAGGGCCAGGCTGACCTGGCACCTGAAATATTCGGATGTGTTGACGTTGAAGATGTAGGCGTAGGATTTGCAGGTCGCGGTATTGAGCTTGCCGGCGCTCAAACCCCGGCTGCAGGAAATTCGCTGGTTGTTGCTGAGCTTGAACTCGTCGGCCTGCGCGAGGGTGCCCAATAGAGCAAACAGCGCAATGCCCGAACAAAATTTCACAACGTGGTTCATCCTGGTCATCCCCATAGGCCTTTTGCGAACACCTGCGTTCGACAGTTGCGTTCTGGAGCAGAGGGCCAGAACCGGGGAGGAAGATAGTCGCGAAGTGCAAGAGGGGAAATCACAAAGTCTATGAAGCGCAACTAAGGTCGCAACAGGCGTCGTGTTGACGCGCCGATGCCGTTCGTGATTTGTTCAGAAGCGATGGACCGCACAGGTTTGCGGCCCCGGTAGTGGGAGCATGCAGGATGACGCGATTTTTGACCAAGACCCTCTTGATGGCCGCAGCGATGGCCGCCCTGACGACAACGGCATTCGCCGAACAGGCGACGCCGTGGGAGCTGAAGCCGGACACGGGGTATGGCTATGACAAGGAAGGCAAGATGTTTGCCTACAAGATGGGGACCAGCAACGCGGGCCTGCTGCTGAAGGGCGCCAAGAAGGTGCCAAAGGGCACGCTGTTTTTCGTCGGCCAGAACGGTCAGCTCTACATGCGCACCGGGCCGTTCCTCGAGGGCGACGGCAAGTTCATGTTCGGGCCGCACTGATCAGAGCATGATCAGGTTATGATTCCGAAGTTCGCATCGATAGTCGCCGCGAATGTTTGCGAACTTCGCAATCGGAGCACTGGACGTGACTTCATCGCGCGCCGTCGGGCGAGGCCGTCGCCGACGGCGTGTAGAACGCGGCCGCCAATTCCCTTGCGCCAGGCGAATTGCTGTTGCTGTCCATCCGGCTGTCGGTGATCGCCAATAGCCGCGCCACGGTGTTGTGGCGGATCGCCACGGGATTTCGCTCATAGCCTGCGCGCTGGAAGAAATTCGACGTCGGGACCAGCTCGCGCATGGCTTGCGGCATCGTCACCATGTCGAGCCCGGTGCCGTCGCCGGTGAGGTTCATCATCTCGAGCTCGGCGGCGCTCAACGGGTGGGCATAGCCCTTGGCGCGGGCGAAAATGACCGAGGTCAGGAGCTTGTGGGTCTGCAACATCGGCCCGACATCGATATCGAGCACCATGGCATGGATGGCCCAGCCCTGAGGGGTATCGGCGAGTTTTTCGTGCGCCGACCAGTCGTCCGGCACTGATCGCGCATAGGCGACCATCTTCTTCAGCACCGCGATCTTCTGATCCATCGCCTTGCGCGGCGCTCCCGACAATTGCGCGGCCCTTTGCGTCAGTTCGCGAAGGAATTCGCCGCCCTGTTCGGCGATCAATTCGACGCTGTTGGTGGTGAGCAACTGGTTGTAGCCGATGGCCGTGGAAATCGCCCGGCCGCTGCGCAGTCCAGACTGCATGTCGTAGTTTCCGTTGCCGCCGGTCTCGAACGAATAAACCCGTACCGCCTGCTCCCGGGTCAGGCCCGCGGCCGAAGCCACGCGTGCATAGGCGCGCTTGAATTCGACCTCGTTCGCGGGCTTTTGCGGCGTCCACTGGAAATGCTCGCTCGCCGCCTGCAGCAGGTCGCCGACCAGCGGGATGGCCTTGTGCGGGCGCGGCTTTGGTTCTGGCGCCTCCTCGCCTTCCGGTGACACCGGCCGCCTGGGCCCGGTGTAAACCGGCGGCTGCGTCAGCACATAATCGTCAAGCGCGATGGCGAGATGCTCGCGCCGCCTGGCGTTGCGGCCCCGCCGCTTCTCCGCAATCGAATTCCAGTAGACGTCCGCCTCCTCTTCGAAGGCCGCGCGCGCCTCCTGATATTGGCGAAGCAGGCGACGATATTCCGCGACCGCCTGGGGTGAGGCCGCCTGCGCCATGGCGTCGGTGCTCGCCTCCCGCGGCGGCGCGGCCGCATCCATGGCGCTTGCCGGCGGCACAATCACGATCAGGACCAGCGCGGCCCAAAGACGAATCGCATCAGGTAGCATGGCAATGTTTTAGAGCATGATCCGGAAAAGTGGAAACCGGTTTTCGCTCGCGACAAACGCGGAACGCGTCTACGCGGAGATCATGCTCAAACAAAGAGATGAGAACATGACTGCGAAAATGGCACCGTTTTCGAACGCCATACCTACTCCGGTTCGACGCCACTGGCCTTGACGAGTTCCGACCATTTCCGCTCATCGCGGTCGATGAAGGCGGCATAGTCTTCCGGACTCCCTGGCGTGATTTCGGTGCCGTCAAGCGCGAGCTGCTTCTTTACCTCCTCGGAAGCGAGCGCGGCGCGCAACGCCTTGTTGAGCCTCTCGATCATCGGACGCGGTGTGCCCGAAGGCGCCGCAAGGCCGTAATAAAGCGAGGCATCGAAGGATGGAAGGCCGGCCTCGATCATGGTCGGCACCTCGCCCAGCAATGCGTTGCGCGTGGTGCTGGTCACCGCCAGCGCACGCAACAGTCCCGCATTGACATTGGCATGGGTCGCCGGAATAGGCGCAAACGCCATCGGAATATGCCCGCCCAACAGTTCGCTCAGCGCCGGACCTGTACCCTTGTAGGGAATATGCACGAGCTTGATTCCCGCCGCGCGCGCGAAATATTCGCCGGTGATGTGGCTGACCGTGCCGACGCCGGCGGATCCGAAATTGACCTTGCCGGGATTTGCCCCGATCATCCCGATCGGCACAAAATCCTTGCGCGGGTCACAACCGACATTCTTGTAAAGGGACGGACCGATGGCGAGGGTGCCGGTGTATCCGACCAGAAGGGTGTAGCCGTCCGGCTCGGCCTTGGCCGCCGCCTTGGTGCCGACGGTGCCGCCGGCACCGCCGCGATTGTCGACGACGATGCTTTGTCCGAGCAGCTGGCTCATCTTGTCGGCGACGACGCGCGCGACGATGGAGGTGCTGCCTCCCGGCGGAAACGGAACGATGAAGGTGATGGTGCGGTTAGGCCAGGATTGCGCCTGTGCATGATGGACGCCGCAGATACAGCCAAACACAAAAGCGAAAATGCAAAGCGAAGCGCTCAGGCTGCGCATCCGACGACCTCCACGACACCCTTGTCGTTGTTCGTGACGGCATCGTCCTCGAAAGCTCGAAGGTCCGCAAGGCGTCTCCTGCGCGAAGCTCGCAAAGCCTTTTACCAGGAGCGGCTGTTTCAGCTCGGCCACGCGGGCAGGCGCGACTCTCAAGAGAGACCCGCAACCAAAGCCGGACGAGCTTTGTTGACATGCTCTGCCGGCTCTTTACGGGGAGAGAACGACCCGGAGTCCGTGTGTCGGATATCGAACGTTCGTATCGTAGCTGTCACGGTTTGCGGGCCGTACATAACGCGCGTCATTCCTCCAGGACCCCGACCGAATGACATGCGCCACGCAGTCGGCCTCGACCCAGGCTGAACCATCGGACGGGGCGCCCTGATAGTTCTTGTGCCAGCAATCCTCGACCCACTGATCGATCCCGCCGCCCATATCATACAGGCCAAATGGATTTGGCTTGAAGCTGCCAACCTTGACCGGCTGCTCTGCGGCCGCGACCTCGCTGCAATTATTGCAATTTGCCATGCCGGTTTGCATCTGGTCACCCCACCAGTATTTGGTTTGAGTGCCACCGCGCGCGGCATATTCCCATTCCACTTCGCTCGGGAGCCGGTACTGCTTGCCCGTCGTCGCCGCAAGCCACGCCACAAACTGTTTGGCATCGGACCAGCTTACATTGGTGACAGGCGCATCATCCTTTCCGTTGGCCCGAAGCGGGCATAGCTTCGCATCTGCGCATTGGTTCCACTCGCGGACGGTGATGGGATATTTACTCATCGAGAAAGGCTTGACCGTTACCTGGTGGGCCGGCCTTTCCGTGATCTCATCATTGCTGCCCATGGTGACACTTCCACCGGGAATCGCGTTCATTTCCGGCTCCGGAGCCGACGCCGCCGATTGCTGCGCAGTGATTGGCGTCACCGAGCGAACGGACGGACCGTGCAGCGCGTTTGGCATCTGTGGCGAACCCGAGATCGACACGCGACCCTGCGTCTGGTCATGCGGTTGCCAAAGCAGATACCAGAGCGCGCCACCTGAGATCATCAGCAAGGCGAGGCTCAGCAAAAACAGCGGGATTTTCTCGCGGCGCTTGCGAGTTATGTTGAAAGCAGCCGGGTCCGGAAGCACCCGATAGACCCTCACCGGATCGGTGATGGTCCCTACTTCGCGATCACCGAGAAACTCATATCCACAAAAAAGTTTATTCTTGATCTGCTCGTATATGCCGCCCGAGATATAGACCAGGCCGGGATCGGCAATGTTCTTCAGGCGCGAAGCAACGTCGACGCCATCACCGTAAATTTCATTAGCTTCGATGATAACGTCGCCAAGATCGACGCCAATCCGATACTCGATCCAATGATGCTTCGGCAGCGCGGCGTTGCTGCGTCCGACGATGTTCTGTTGAATGACGATACTGCATCGCACGGCTTCGACAGGACTGTCGAAAATCGCGATAAAACCGTCGCCGTTGGTTTTGACGAGCCTTCCATGGTGCTCGGCAATGCTCGGCTTGATGAGATCGCGCTCGATCCGCTTGACGCGACCGTGCGTTCGTTCTTCATCGAGTTCCATCAAGCAGCCGTAGCCAGCGATATCGCCAGCGACAATCGCCACCAGACGGCGCGGTGACGTCTCGCGGGGTGGCTCAGTTTTGCCGGATATAAAATCTGGAATTTCACTCATACCGAAAACAGAAGTATCAGGGGTGCACAACTACTTTGCGCAAAAAAATGGAACTCGCTGGTAACATCGTTCACTGCCGGGTTGCTAAAATGAAGCCTGCCTCAACCGGCTTGCGCCTTATAGGTCGAGACGCGCTATCCGAATGTGAACCGCTTCACACCAACGAGTTCGGCGCCTGTCGCATCGCTTGCCGATGTTGGAGTTTAGTCAACTTCGTCGTTCCGAGGGTGCGCCGATGGGTCTACCTACAACAGAGATTCGCCGGCCATCGCATGCGCAGCCAGGGGCCACGCCGTCGCGCCGCCGGCAATCGCCATGAAAAATCTCGCTGTTTCACGACAACCAAATATCACTCGAATCCGTCTTATCACTCAAATCCGGCCAGGCGCGCTTTGAGCCGGTCTTTAGATGACCTTCCCAAATTCTTGATTTTAGCTTTATTTGCCCAGAGGGAACTACGGCTGTACCGAGCTACGCCGGACAAGGTGTGTGCGCGGGAGTCGCAATCGTCCCATGCCTGCTATGGGCCAGAACCGGGAGTAACGCTGCGATATCCAGCCTCGGCCGATTCGTTCAATTTCCTTCAGCACCGAGGGTTAGTAAGGCGGCATTACACCATAGACGGGTCCGCCATAGACGGGTCCACGATAAACGGGTGCGCCATACGCCGGTCCACTATAGATGGGTCCGCGATACACGGGTCCACCATACACGGGTCCACCATAGACAGGTGCACCATACACGGGTCCGCCATAGACAGGTGCACCGTAAGCGGGTCTGCCATAGACAGGTCCACCATAGACAGGTCCACCATACACAGGTGCATCATAAGCGGGCGCATCATACCCGGGTCCGCCATAGACAGGTCCACCATAAGCGGGTGGACCATAAGCAGGCCCGCCATAGCCGGGCGGCGTTTCACCCAACTCTCCGGGCGGAATGTAGTCCGCTGCGAAGCAGGCCGTCGAAATTAGCAGAAATGCAGTTCCGAAAAGCCCTCTCATAATCCGCATCCTCATCGAGAGCCAACTTCGCCAGCATAATGGATTGCACTGACGAAGCATAATGGATTGCACTGACGACGGTGAAAATTTAGCGTCGCATTGGTTAACATAACGCCGCCTTGCGAGTTCCTTGGCAACGTTGCCAGGCGCCGGCGCGCCAAGGAACCCGACTACTGGCATCGCGGACTGCTGCGCGCGTGCGGCAGCGGCCATACGACCGCTCCGCCAGCAATCACGTTGATGAACTCGCGGCGCCTCATGCCGCTCGCCGAGGCTCAGGAGGCAGCAATTCAAACCAGCACACTTTAAGGCAGTCGGAAATGAGGTCTGGCGCGAGTCAGTCGGCGAACGGCCGAAGTCCGAAAAGGGTCTTTTTCAACTGTCGGCCCGTCCTGGCGCTCGGACATCATGGATCAGACGCCGCGATCTACTGCCTTGCTTCGGGCTGCGCGCGCGTTGGGGCCTGCGGTTGTGCGTTAGCATGCGATGACGCAGGGTTTGGCACGGGCTTGCGCGTGCCAATGGCGGCCTGTGCCGGCGGCGCCGACGTCTTGGGCCGCAGATTTTGCTGAGAAGTGCTGGCGAAAAGTTGTGCCACCAGTTCCTGACTCGCTCTGAGGAGTTCGGCGTTCCTCGCAATGTCGCGGGCCGCTTGTTCCTGGCTCGCCTTAATCTGCTCTATGGCCTTTGCATTGTCGCTGGCCAATTGTTGCTGACTAACCTTGAGCTGCTCGATCTCTCGTTCCATATTGTCGAGATCGCGCGCCATCGTCTGGAGTGACTTTGCCGGCTCGGCGGGCACCGGGACGGCTGTCGGCGTCTCCGCTGCCGTGAACTGAACAGACGACGGATTTGGTTGCGTGAAGAGCATCAGTTTTTCCAGCGGCAATGTTAAGGCTGAAACGAGCTGCGGCGCCGATTGCGCAAGCACATCACCATAGGATGATTGCGAAACGAGAGCAGCGGCAACGATGTATCCTGCGAGGAGCAAGCCCAGGATGCCGCGCAGCCACGGCCTGTTCCGCGACCGCTGGGGTGAACGTGGGGCCTCACGCTGTCTGGACAACTGTGCCTCCATCTGCGCGATCTGTTCATCCGCGCTCTTGATTTGTGCATAAGCTTGCGCGAGCTGTTCGTCGGCGCGCGAGAAGGCATCGCGTCTTTGCTTGTCGTCCGTCGTGGGATCCATGGATGCTCCCTTTCGATCGTCTCTGATTCCGCCAGCAGGCTCCCCGATCCTGTTATGACTAAGGCCGCAAGAGGGAAAGACGGAGTCATTTACCCCAGGGAACCCGCCTAAAATAGCCGCCCGGCCAAAATGCCACCCCGCCCGCGAAGACCTTGACCGACAGCTATTCGATCACCTCATCGGCACGCGCTGAAAGCGTCGGCGGCACCTGAATGCCGAGTGTCTGCGCAGTCCGTAAATTCAGGACAAATTCGAATTTGATAGACTGGTAGATCGGGAGATCGGCTGGATGCGTGCCCTTTAAGACCTTCGCAGCGTAAACTCCGACCTGGCGATATCCATCAGCAAGGTTGATCCCGTAACTCATTAGCCCCCCGGCCCTCGCATACTCGCCGAATTGATAGATTGCCGGCAACTTGAAGCGTGCCGCTAATTCGATGATGCGATCGTGGCGGGTGTCAAAAAATGGGTCGGAGGTAACAAGCAGAGCCGCAACCTTGCGCTCGACCAACGATGAAAATGCTCGTTCGAGTTCGTCATCGCTTCCTGCATATGCCAGTTCGACTTGTTTGCCGATCCTTTGACCCGCCTCTAAAACTTCTCGCGCTTGATCGTCCGCTTGTTGGTAATTTGGATCAATCAGTGCGCCGATAGTTGAGGCGGATGGTAGTAGCTCATGCAGGATCCCGAGCCGTTTTGCCTCAGGCGCTGTCGTCAGCAGGCTGACCCCGGTCATGTTTCCGCCGGGCCGGCTCAGGCTTTGCACCAAGCCACTTTTGACGGGGTCTCCGTAGTAAATATAATCGGAGTGGTCGGCGCCGCTTGTTTGGCAGCCAGCACCGACGGTTCGCCCCCCGTAGTAACCAGCACTGACAAATGATCACTCGCAAGCTCCGCTGCCAGAGCAGGCAGGCGATCGTATTGGCCCTTTGCCCACCGATATTCGATTACAACGTTTTGCCCTTCGATGAAACCGTTCGCGCTCATTCCTTCACGGAAAGCCGCCACGAGGTGCATCGAGTCGTCTGCACCCCTGCTGCTCATAAAACCGACCTTTGGGACTGACCGCTGTGCCCGCGCGAACCACGTCCATGGCATGGTTGTTACGACGCCACCGATTCCGGCAATAAGCGTACGCCGTCTCATTCAATCGCCCTTGTTAGAAATCGCGCCGGGGGATTTGATCATAGGTGGGAGCCGGCTGCCAGAGGGCTCGATGGCCGATGTCGGCTACGGGGTCATTTTCAACCGAGCCGGCCGGTCCTGCCTGCCATTTGATGCCGGCGTTGATCCTGAAAGCACGGTTGCGATCTCGAGCTGATTTTTCTCGGCGGGGCTCAGGCAGTGCTGACCGGCCCAACAATGCATCTCCGTACCCGGCGCCAAAACTCTTAAAGTACATAACATGGCTATTTTCTCTGGCTGTCTCACTTAGTCTCTCTCTTGACATTTCCGATCGCACGACGGCGATTGATGAAATGGCCGTCCGGCCAAAATGCCACCCCGCCCGAAGACCTTCCGATGACGAAAGACATTCCATGACAGGAGATTTGGCTGTGGAGAAACTGAAGGCCGCCGGATGGACGATGGTTGAAACCAGCGGGTTTCTGAGCCTGGTCGGCCCGCTATGGGAGCGTGTGGCGAGCGGCGAGCATGAATACGCGATCCTGGCCCAGGACAAGCACCACAACCGCCGCGGTCTGGTGCAGGGCGGGCTGTTGATGACATTTGCCGATCGCGCTTCCGGCATGACGGCGCGATATGTCTCCGGCAAGCCCACGCTGGCCACGGTCCAGATGGACACCCATTTCATCGACAGCGCCAGGATCGGCGAACTTCTGATGTCAAAGCCGCGCGTGATCCGCGCAACCCGCAGTCTCATCTTCACCACGACTGAGGTGACCGCGGGCAGCCGCTGCATCGCCACCGCAAGCGGCGTGTTCAAGATATTGAAAAGCGACAGCTAAAGCTGCGATGGCTTTGGGTCGAATAGCCATCGCGCTCTTAGTTTATTGTCTGCGCATGATCTTTTCGGAAAACCGCTGCACACTTTTCCGGATCATGCGCTAGCACTTCCCGCGATTGTGAGCGCCAGGGCCGCCAAAACTCCCTTTATTTCCCAAACTTGCGTGGGTATCAGCCCTGATAGACACCGCACAACTGAAAGGACCGGATCCGTGGAATATCGTCAACTCGGCCGCAGCGGCCTGAAAATCTCGCCGATTTGCCTGGGCACCATGATGTTCGGCGGGCCGACCGACGAGGCGGCGTCAAAACGGATCATCGCCAAGGCGCGCGAGGCAGGCGTCAACTTCATCGACACGGCGGATGCCTATTCGAACGGCAATTCGGAAGTCGTGGTCGGCCGCGCGATTTCCAACAACCGGCCGGGCTGGGTGCTCGCCACCAAGCTCGCGAACCCGATGGGCGATGATCCCAATCGCGGCGGGCTGTCCCGGCGCTGGGTGCTTCAGGCGGCCGACGAAAGCCTGAAGCGGCTCGGCACCGATTACATCGACATCTATTACCTGCACAGGGAAGACCATTCGACCCCGCTGGCCGAGACCGTGCGCGCGATGGGCGAACTGATCCGTCAGGGCAAGGTGCGCTATTTCGGGGTCTCCAACTACCGCGCCTGGCGCGTCGGTGAAATCTGCAACATCTGCGATGACCTCGGCATCGATCGTCCGATCGTCAGCCAGCCCTATTACAATGCGATGAACCGCATGCCGGAAGTCGAGCACTTCCCCGCCTGCGGCTATTACGGGCTCGGCATCGTTCCCTACAGTCCGCTCGCGCGCGGCGTGCTGACCGGCAAGTACCGTCCCGACTCGGCGCCCGGCAAGGAGACGCGCGCAGGCCGCAACGACACCCGCATGATGCAGACCGAGTGGCGTCCGGAATCGCTCCGGCTGGCGCAACAGATTCGCGCCCATGCCGAGGCGCGCGGCATCAGCGCCGGACAATTCGCGGTGTCATGGGTGCTCAACAGCGCCTTCGTCACCGGCGTCATCGCAGGTCCCCGCACCGAGGAGCAATGGGACGATTACGTGCGCGCGCTGGATTATCGTTTCACCGCCGAGGACGAAGCCTTGATCGATCGCCTGGTCACGTCAGGCCATCCCTCAACCCCCGGCTACAACGATCCGCAATATCCGATCGAAGGACGCAGGCCACGGACATCCGCCTAGCGGCTTTGAAGTCATAGTCGTTGGCGTAGAGGAAGGAGCGCCTTTGGTCGGCAAAGCCTGCCGGTGCTCGAAGCCGGCCGACCCACTTGACCGTTGATATTCAACGGAAATTTCTTTGGCCCGAGGTTTGCTTTTCCTCCACGACGGGATTCGTTTTATGCCGGTTACGTGAGTTTGAAGGCCACTCGGAGCCACTCATGTCGCGACACCATATTCTGCCGCCGCTTGCTTACCTTCCGCCGCAGCCGAAGAAGATCGAGAAACCCAAACGTCGTATCCATGTCGGCACCGCGGACGAAACGGAAGAGGCCACGCAAACCCGCGAAGCCAGCGCGCCTGACCAATTCCTTTCGCCCGGCGGCGTGCTCCCAAAGCCGGACTTTCCCGCGATCGAAGGATCGGAGGAAAAGCCGCATCATCCGCAAGGACGGCTCAGCGAAGACACGCTGAGGGCGATGCTGCAGGTTCAGGAATCCAAGGATTGAATTAACCTATCAGCAGAACTCGGTTCACCTCTCCCCGGCGGGGAGAGGGAGCACACTTTGAACGCGGTTATAGTTCAACCTGATTTCAACCTGTCGTTGCCAGAGTTTGCGAATTTCCGCAGCATCGCCTCGAAGGCAAGCTTGATCCGGCGAACGGCTGGCGTCTTGTAGAGAAAACCCTCGTTGCGCGTATGCACCAGCATCGAGGCATTCACTTCGAACACGACGAGATTGCCGGAAGAATCCAGCGCGCAATCGATACCGCAATATTCGAGCCCGACGCGCTTTCGGATGATCTCCATTGCCTGGTATTGCGCGGGGCCGAAGACCGCGGCGGGGTCGTTCAGAAACGCCTCCTCTTCGTGCTGCATCCAGGGCCGGTGGGCCATGTCGGTCGAGACGTGATGAAGTTTCCAGCCGTCTCCGATGCAAAGGTGGTAGGGCAGGATCTGATCGTCGACGAAGATGAAACGGTATTTGCGGAAGTAGCCGTCATCCGAGCGGTAGTCGATATATTCGATCAGGTAGTGATCGTGATCGGGCCGTTGCGACAGAAACGTCGCAAGCGCTGCGTGGTCTTCGAATTTTTCGAAATCGTCGCCGCCATGGGTCCCGGCCGGGCGGGCCAGGACGGAGCCGGTGAATGGAAAGGCGGCGCGCAGCGCCCCCGGGGAACAATCGGCGCCGGCCTTGTGACGAACGGCGTTCGGAACGCGGCAGCCGGGGATCGACTGCAGCAGGTGGGCAACGGCGTCGCGCGTGGTGTGCTGGATCTTGCGCGGGTGATTGATCACCGGCTTGCCGAGCCGATCGACCAGATCAGCAGCGAACGGCAACAGCGCCTCGGTTTGATCCGTATCCGAAATCAGATTGACTACCAGTCGGACATTCTCGTCGAACATCGCGCTGTCATACTCGCGCGAAGCAAACATCGAGAGCGTATCGGTGTCGTAGAAGGCGTCCTCGAACAGATATTCGGTCGGCGTGTTGCCGCCGAATGGCGCGTAGAGCGCCAGAAGGCGGAATTCCGCCGGCGATCTTGCGGCGGGTCTTCGGATCAGCGGTTCGAGCTTTGCGGCTTCTTCATAGGCGGCTTGAGCGCCTGCGACATCGCCCGTCGTCTGTTTCAGCGCGCCGATCCAGTTGATGCTTTCGGCATCACGCGGGTTCAGCGCGACGGCCTGCCGAAAACTTTCGATCGCAAGCGAAAACTCGTTCAGTTCAAAATGAACCCGGCCGAGCTGATGGCGCAGCCGGCTGTCCTGCGGGCGCTCGCCGATGAGCTCGGCAAGCAGGCCCCTGGCCACGATGTATTGTTGCGCTGCCATCAGCGCCTGCACCAGATTGGCGCGCGCCGCCCAGTGGCGCGAATTCAGCCTCAGCGCCTGCAGATAAAGCGCAATTGCTTGCTGATGTTTCCCTGCCAGGAGGTGCAGGTCGGCGAACTTGCACCAGCAGTTCGTCAAATCTGGCGCCAACCTCAAGGCCGCCTGGTAGTTGCGGCAAGCCAATTCGAAATCGCCACGGAGGGCTGCGGCTTCGCCAAGCTTTTGGTGCAGTGTGGCGATGGTTTCGCTGGATTCAGCCGGCGCAGCGGCGACGGCAAGACCCGACTGGAAGGCGGCAACCGCCTGTTCAAGTCTGCCAGCCTTGAGGCATTCCAGGCCGAGGCGCAGTTGCCGTTCGGCGAGCGAGGCGGCAGGTTCGGCTTCAACGCGGGCGGCGGCGCTTGCTGTCATGGGCTCTCGCCTCTGTGGGAGGACTGTGCGGAAGAACCCGCAGACCTTGACCAATGCGTGGTTAACAAAGCGTTAAGCGGATGGCGCGCCGCTTCGAATGCACGCGCAGGCTAAGCCATCGGCGCCGCGCGCCAAGGCGCAACGACCCATTGCTATTTCCGCCGTCCGACCATCTCGAACACCGCGCCCGGATCGTTGTCCCTAAAGCGCAGGTCGAAATCGTGGAGATTGGCTATCGCCGCGGCGATGCTCAGACCCAATCCGCTACCGGGAACGCGATGACCGCTTTCGGTGCGATAAAACCGCTGGAAGATCTTGTCGCGTTCTGCCGGTTCGACACCAATTCCGTTGTCCCGAACGCGGATGACCGGATGGCCGTCTTCCTGCGCCACGGAAACGCTCACGGCGCCGTTCTCGGGCGTGAACTTGATCGCATTGCCGATCAGGTTGGACACCGCCTCGCGCATCAGGTCGCCGTCGCCGGAAATCTGCACCGGTGACTGCACCTCGAGCGTCATCTTGATCGATTTCGAAGTCGCGAGCGGCTCGAAGAATTCGAACAGGTCGGTGCAGATCGCCGACAGATCGATGGTCTTGAACCTGCTCGATTTCGGGCCGTATTCGACATCGGCAAGACGCAGCAGCGCCGCCACCGTCACCATCGCCCTGTCGATATGGGCCAGCGCCTGCCTGACGACCGCTCGCAGCTGCTCGTCGTTTGATTGTTCCAGCCCGCGCTCGAGTTGCGCATGCACGACGGCGAGAGGGCTGCGCAGATCGTGGGCGATGTTGTCGCCGACGCCCTTGATCTGCACCAAGAGGCGCATGATCTCGTCAAGCATCAAGTTGACGTCCTGCGATATCTTGTCGATTGCATCATTGCCCGAGCGAAGGGGCAGGCGCAGATGGGTGTCTCCCTTCATGATCCGGGCAATCGTGTCGTGGATGGCGGTGAGACGCCGCGAGGCGCGCCGGGCGAAGAAGGCGCCGATGGCGAGCGCGAGCAGCAGCATCGGCGCAAGGCCGGCAGCCAGCGCGTTCTGGACGATGCGGCGAAACGCAAGAGATTCGAGCAGGCTTCGTCCCAGCACCATGATGTTGCCGTCGGGCCGTAGCCGCGCCACGAAGATTGCGGGTTCAAGGCGGTTGTCGCCGCCGCCTGCCGGCGAGGCGGCCATGAAATGGGCTTTTCCATCCAAAGCAATCGCGGGCAGCACCTCGATATTTCCGAACATGACCTTGCGGTCCCGGCCAAAAAGCGCCGCATAGTCGATCCGGCGCAGGTCGTGCGTCAGCCGCACTTCGAAGGCGTTTCTCAGTTCATCGATGGAGCGATCGGCGCTCTTGGCGGCTTCGTCTTCGAGAATGAGACGATTTCTTTTCTCGTTCGCCTCCCTGATCTGCAGGTAGACCAGGCCGAACACGGCCGTGGTCGCAACCGTCGTGACCAGCACGAAAGCCAGCGCCAGACGTACCGCCGCGGAGCGAAAGAATTCAAGCATTCGCGTTCAGCATGAAGCCCGCTCCGCGTATATTCACGATCAGAGAAGGGACGCCCCGAACGTCGATCTTCTTGCGCAGGTTGCTGATATGGACATCGACGACGTTGGTCTCGATGGAAAAATGATATTGCCAGACGTCCTGGAGCAGCATCGCGCGCGTAATCACCCGGCCCTGATGGCGAAGGAAATATTCCAGCAGCTTGAACTCGCGCGGCAGCAGGTCGATCCTGGTGCCGCCGCGATATACCGTCTGTTCGATCAGATCCATTTCGAGATCGCCGGCGCGCAGTTTGGTGGTGCGCACGTCTTCGAGGCGGCGCAGCAGGGCTTCCACGCGCGCCACAAGTTCCACCATCGCGAACGGTTTGGCGAGGTAGTCGTCTCCGCCCGCTCTCAGGCCGCGGACCCTCTCGTCGAGGGAGGACAACGCCGAGATCACCAGCACGGGGACCTTGACGCCTTCCTTGCGCAGGACTTGCAGCGTCGCGAGGCTGTCCTCGCCGAACACGATCCGGTCCATGATCAAAAGCGCGGCATCGCCGACCCGCGCGGCATCGGCGGCTTCAGTGATGGAAGCCGTTCGGACGAGATGGCCCAGCCGTTCGAGTTCGATCCGGATTTCGCTTGCCAGTTCGCTCTCGTCCTCGACAAGAACAATGGTCTGGGCCCGGTTGGAGGTCGTCATCAGCGACATCCCTCTTTTATCGCCTCACGGCATCAGCCCCGGTGGCGGCGGTGGCGGCGGTGGATGCGGTGGATCCTCGATGAGACGTTTCACGGCGGCAATCGCGGCGGGCTCCGGATGCCTGACCGGAGGAACGATCTGCTCCGGCGGCCAGCCGCCGCCGAGCGCTTTGTAGAGTGCGACGAAACTGTCGCCCGCCAGCCTGACGACCTCGGCGTGCTGCTGCTCGAGAGCGAATTGTTCCCGTTCGGCATCCAGCACGTTGAGGAAATCGGTCAGACCGCGATCATAGCGCTCGGTCGCGATCCTGGTCGCCTGGCGTGCGGCGTCGAGCGCAATATCCAGGCTGCGCAGGCTCTGCCGGTAGCCACGATAGGCGGAGTTGGCCTCGTCGACCTGCTGGACGGCGACAAGAATTGATTGCTTGTAAGCCATCGCCCGCGCGTGCGCATCGTAGTCCGCAATCTCGATCAAGGCATCAAGCGCCCCGAAGTCGAGGATCGCGGCGTTGAGCGTCGGTCCGACCGATCCGATCCAGGTGATGGGAACGATGGAGCCCGATCGCGGGCCGCCTTGCGCTCCTCCGCCAGCGGTGATCGCCACGGTCGGAAACAGGTCGGCCGTCCGGGCCCCGACGGTGGCGACCGCCGCGGCCAACAGCCGCTCGGCCTCACGAATGTCGGGACGCCGGCGCAAGAGATCGACGGGAAGGCCCACAGGCACCCGGGCCGGAAGCTGTGGGACCGCGCGCGGGCGTTGCAGTTTGCGGATAAGGCCTTCCGGATATTCTCCGGCCAGAACGGCGATCGCATAGGCGTTAGCGGCGATCAGCGCCTTGAGCGGTTCGACTTCCGCCTCGAGAGTTGCGACCTGGCGCTTTGCCAGGGTGACGTCCAGTTCGTTGGTCAGGCCGCGATCGAAACGGGTCTGGGCCAGATCCAACACCTTCCGGCTGGCCTCGATGTCGCGATTGAGAATCTGCAGGCGCTCCTGACGCGCCCGCAGATCGAAGTAGAGGCGGGCGAGGTCGGCGGCGACGACGACATAAACCCAGTTCCGCGCCTCCTGAAGCGCTTCGGCAGTGTAGATCTGCGCCTCGAAACGGCGCGCGATCTTGCCGAAAATGTCGATCTCCCACTCGGCGTCCAACCCGCCAATCTCGGCGATCTTCTTGAGCCCGGCGTTGTTGCTGCCGTCTCTCAAGGCTTGCGCCGCCCTGCCCTTGGTCTCATCGGTCCCGGTGCCGATACCCCCACCCGCCGAAGCGTTGAGCTGGGGCAAGGCACGAGCGCCGATAGCGACGAGCTGCAATCTCGCCTGCTGCAAGCGGTCCAGCGCGATGCTGAGATCGAGGTTATTTTCCAGCGCGCTGGCGATCAGCTCGTTCAGGACGGGGTCGCGCAGGCTGCGCCACCATTGCCACAGGTCGGGACTGGCGCCGCCGGGGCCCGCCTCCTTGCCGGCTGGCGGATTGCTGAAGCTGGCAGGAACGGCAGCGTCCGGCGTGAAATATTCCGGACCGACGGCACAACCGGTCAGGGCAACGGCCAACACCAGCGAGCTCAGACCAATCCAGCCCTTCACACCGCAGATCCCGGTCCGATGAAATCGACCCATTTTAGGCAGCGCGGCGCCAGGCACATCAGGGTTCTGTACTACTGCACAGGTTTCTGGACCGACGCACTCTTGGCATCGTCCGAGTTTGCCTTCACTTTCACGCCGGCTGCGATCTGGCTGGAGAGGTTGAGGGCGACCTTTTCGCCAACCGCAAGCCCCGTGCCGATCGAAACCATGTTGCCGTCGTCGCTGGCGATGGTGACGTCCCTGAAGGCGACGGCGCCCGAAGGCTCGACGACGGCGACTTGCGGACCGCCCGAACGGTACAACATGGCCGCGGCCGGGATCTGGATCTGGGCGCCTCCGGTCAGTTCGAATTCGGCCTGCACATACATGCCCGGAACCAGCGAACGGTCCGAATTCGGGACATCGATTTCGATGCGAATGGTTCGCGACTGCGGATTGATGGCTCGCGCCGTCCGCGCCACCTTGCCTTCGAGACGCATGGCGGGGATGTCGGCGCTTGTGATCACCGCGCCGGTGCCGGCCTTCATGAGCCGGTGCGCGACGCTCTGCGGCGCATAGACGAAGATGCGCATCGGCGAGTTTTCGGAAAGACGATAGAGAGACGTGGTGTTGGCGGTGGAGCCCGCCGTCACCAGGTTTCCAAGGTCGATCTGACGCTGAACGATGGTGCCGTCGAACGGCGCCTTGACTTCCTTGAACTGGGTGAGCGCCGTAAGGCGGTCGACGTCGGCCTGCTGCAGCATGACCTGGGCGTGCGCGGCATTGAGCTCCGCAAGCGCTTCGGCACTGCCGGCCTTCTTCGACTCGCGTTCCTGGTCGGATACCACGCCCTTGGGGGATTCGCGCCAACGCTGATCGGTCGTGACCGCAAAATCGGCCCTCGCCTGCTTGACCGCGACTTGTGCGATGGCGGAATTCAGCTTGGCCTTTGCGGCAAGAAGCTCGGCATCAAGTTCGGGCGTTTCGATGAGCGCAAGCGTCTGGCCGGCGGTCACGTTGTCGCCGATATCGGCGAACCATTTGGCGACGTAGCCGTTGACCCGCGCGTAGATCGCCGTCTCGTTCCAGGCGGCCGTCTCTCCGGGCAATTTCAGCGATTGCGTCCCCGGCGACGGGGTGATGGTGAAGACATTGACGGCAGGAGCTTCCATCATCTCCTTGCCCGTCGCCTCCACCAGGCGCGCTTCCGCATCGTTTTTTTGCCGATGCACGAAGAGAAAGCCGACGCCGAGCCCGATCACGATCACTGCGACGATGCGCATGATCTTGCCGCCGGTTCCGGGCGCGATCGCGCGGGTTTTCTCGCGGCGGCTGGAGGCGCCTGGCTCGTGGTCGTCTCTCAAAGGCGTCATCTGGCTTCCTGTCTGACCCATGCCTCTTTGTCCCGACGCAGCAAGCGGTATACCACAGGTACGAAAATCATGGTTGCCGCGGTGGCAAATAACAGTCCGCCAATGACCGCGCGAGCGAGCGGCGCATTCTGCTCGCCACCCTCGCCCACGCCTAGGGCCATCGGGATCATGCCGAGGATCATGGCGCCGGCGGTCATCAGCACGGGCCGCAACCGGGTGTAACCGGCGGCAATCGCCGCGGTGGTCTTGTCATCGCCGAGTTCCATGCGCTGGTTGGCGAAGGTCACGACCAGAATGCTGTTGGCCGAGGTGAGGCCGATGCACATCAGCGTCCCCATCAGGGCCGGAATGCTCAAGTGGGTCTGGGTCAGAAACAACATCCACATCACGCCTCCCAGCGTGAACGGGACCGCGGCCAGCACGATCAAGGGATCGACCCAACTCTGGAAGTTGATGACAAGGGCGAGGTAGACCAGGATCACGGCCATTGCCATGCCGGAGAACAGGCCGCCGAAGCTTTCGCGCATGGTCTCGACCTGCCCGCTCAGCGTAATCGACACCGGCGCCTTCTCGTTGGCGAGGGCACGCTCTTTTTCCAGCACCTTGTCGATCTCGGCTGCGGCGGAGGCGAGGTCGCGTCCCTGCACGTCAGCATTGACGTCGAACACCGGGCGGATGTTGAGCTGGGAAGCGACCAGCGGGACACTCTTGCGGCCGAATTGGGCGACATTCATCAGCAGCTGGCTCGATTTGCCGCCGGAGGTACTGATCGGCACCACGGCCAGGTCCTGCGTCGAGTTCACCCGGTAGGTCGGCATCTGCACGACCAGCGGATAGCTCACGCTGTTCCTTGGATCGATCCAGAAATTGGGAGACGTCTGCGCACTGGAGTTGGCCGTCACCAGAACGTTCTTGGCGATCTGGTCCTCGCTTAAGCCCACCTGCTGGGCCAGGGTGCGATCGACGTCGATGCTGAGCGCCGGCGCGTCGGGAACCTGGAATACGTGCGAATCCACCACGCCCGGGATCGCATTCAATTCGCCTGCGATTTTCCGCGCGAGCGCATAGGTGTCGAAACTCTTCGGGCCGCCGATCCTGATATCGATCGGCGACGGCTGGCCGAAATTGAGCACCTGATTGACGATATCGGCGGGCTGGAAGAAAAACACCAGGTCCGGAAAGCGCTTGGGCAATTCGCGCCGCAGATCGGCGATGTGTTCACCCGTCGGGGTGTGCTTCTCTTTCAACGAAACCAGGATTTCGCCGTCCATCGGTCCGATGGTGGCCGAGTCGCTTACGGCGATATTGATGCCGCTGTAGGGCAGGCCGATGTTGTCGAGAATGACCGCGATCTGGTCCTGGCCGACGATCTGGCGGATGGCGCTCTCGACTTCGGCGAAATAGCGCTGGGTCTCCTCGAGCCTGCTTGCCGGCGGCGCGCGAACGTGCAGGCGCATCTGCCCTGCGTCAACGGACGGGAAGAAGTCACGGCCAAGATGCGGAAACAGCGAGAGCGAGCAGGCCATCAACGCCAGGAAGAAGATCGCGGTAACGCCGCCCCGGCCGACGCACCAGGCGACGATGTTGCGATAGCCTTCGCGCATGCTGTTGAAGCCGGCCTCGAATTTGTGGTGGATCAGGCTGAACGGGTTGAACCGCGGGCGCGGCGCGATCTCGTGCGGGACGGGCTCGCCATGACGCTCGAGCGAGGAGCGCATGAGAAAGGCGAACAGCACCGGCACCAGCGTGAACGACAGCACAAGGCTCGCGATCAGCGCCACGCAGACCGACAGCGACAGCGGCGAGAACAGATATTTGGCGGTGCCCTGCAACAGGAACACGGGCACGAACACGACGCAGATGCACAGCGTCGACAGCAGGGTGGGTATGGCCACTTCCCCGGAGCCGGTGACGACAGCATGTCGCAACTTGTCGCCTTCCCGGACGTGGCGCTCGATGTTTTCGATGACGACTGTCGAGTTGTCGACAAGGATGCCCACGGCCAGCGCAAATCCGCCGAGCGTCATCGTATTGAGCGTCTGGCCGCCGAGATAAAGGACCAGCACGGCGCAGATGATCGAAAGCGGGATGGTGGCCAGGATGATAAGCGTCAGCCGCCAATTGCCGAGAAACAGCAGGATCATCATCGCCGTCAATCCGGCGGCGATCGCACCGCCCATCAGCACGCTGTTCAGCGAGGCCTTGACGAAGACCGACTGGTCGAAAATCGGCTGGATGTTGACGCCCTTGGGCATCAGCCGGCGGACGTCGGGCAGCGCTTCGCGGACACCGTCGATCACGGCGAGCGTCGACACGCCGCCGGTCTTGCGCACCAACATCAGCGCGCCGGGCTTGCCGTCAACGCTAACCGAATTGGTCTGGATCTGAAAACCGTCGTGAACATGGGCGACATCGCGCACGAACACGACCCGGCCGCCCACTTCCTTGACCGGAAAATCATTGATCGACGTAATTGCGTCGGGGCTCGTATTCATCGCCAGCGCATAATCCTTGGTGCCGATCCTGACATCGCCGGAAGGAAGGATGACGTTCTGCTGCTGCAGCGCGGCTGCAACATCGGAAGGCGACAATCCGCGCGAGGCCAGCGCCTGCTGGTCGAGATCGACCATGATCACGCGAGGCTTGCCGCCATAGGGATAGGGAACCTCCGCGCCATGCACGATCGCCAGATCGGGACGGATGATGTTCTGGCCGAGATCGTTCAGCTTGGTGTCGGGTAACGAGTCGCTCGACAGGCTGAGCTGGATGATCGGAACGTCGGTTGCGCCATAACGCAGCACCAGGGGCGGCGTGATGTTCGGCGGCATGTATTTGAGGACCACGAGGGCGCTGCTCGCCAGTTGCGAAATCGCGCGCGTCACGTCGGCGCCTTCGTGGAGATACACTTTCTCGACGCCGACCCCGTTATAGGACGTGGCCTCGATACGGCTGATGTCATCGACCAGCGATGCCAGTTGTCTTTGATGCAATGTCAGGATGCGATCGCGGATTTCCGGGGCGCTCATGCCCTGATAGGTCCAGACCACGCTGACCACGGGGATATCGATTTCGGGGAAAATATCGACGGGCATGCGCAACCCGGCGCCGATGCCCATGAGGCAGACGAGGATCAGGGAGGCGATGATCGTGTATGGCCGCTTGAGCGAGAAATCAGCGAACCACATTTAATAACAGGCCTCAGCAGCTGGCATGGCATCGGACCACTCGATCAAGATGCGACGTACCGCATCATGGTCTTAACTCTTTGTTTGAGCATGATCTCCGCGCAAACGCGTTCCGCGTTTGTCGCGAGGGAAAACCGGCTTCCACTTTTCCGGATCATGCTCTGGTTCTCTCGAAAATCCGATGATCGTCGATGTCTGTTCCACGCATCTTCGGAGCGTCTCCCATCCGCTCCGAGTCGGTTGGACCCGTTACAGTTCTGAGAAACCTATCATGAGATCGTTTTGTCTGTCGACGCACAGCTAGTTAGCTGGGGCTTGCTACGAAAGCGACTAAAGTAGATTTTAGTTTCGAGGAAAACGTTCGGTTTACTGGACATTTTGCACTTGCCGCACTGCAATGCGGTGCGCGCCTTCCACGCAGCCAATAAATCCCGACGATACGTTGGCAGCTACTTGCGGGGCCTGCCGCGCTTGGCAAACAACACGCCTCGCTCGTCGGCCGAACAACGAAGCGCGCTTGCCAGTTTGAGGGCTTCATTGCGTTCGGGACCCGGTGCCATCCGGCGCGCAAGTTCCAGCGCATCCGCTGCCGCGACTTCCAGGTCCAATCGATCCCGATCAGATGAGCGCTGGGCTTCCTTCCTCATCCTTCATCGCCGCGCCGCAGCGCTCCCCCTGCCCCTGCCCATGTTTTGATCATATACCGGTATAGGAGTGCCCCGATTCGCTGTCAACGTCGGCGGGAAGCTACGCAAGGCATTGTCCACGCGGCATTTTGTAGCCGCTTCATAAATCACGCAGGCCGACGCCTCGGGCGGCTATCCGGCATCGACGACGTCCGATGAGGCTACGCAGCGCGACCCCGACGAATCGTGTCGTACGCCGTCCGCCCTCCCCTTCCAGTACGCCATCGCTATGAAGATCACGCTCGGCCAAACGAACTCGCCCGCGAGGAAAAAATGTGCGCATCAAGCACCCACGCGATCTCAATGGCGACGAGCGTGAGGACAGGGTAGCCCTAGCAACCTGGTCGCCCCTCTCGGCGTCAACGGACGTGCGTGCCGGCAAGCGAGTCAAGCGCACGCATTGCGCTTGGCACTACCCAGGCGGTCTGCAACCACTTTGGCAGCACTTCATGCGGCGTGAGTTCGGGAATCGATCCGCGGACTTTGTGGGTAGAAGGAATGGTGCCCAGGGGCGGAATCGAACCACCGACACTGCGATTTTCAGTCCTTGGCGCAGGTTTTCCAATCACCTCCTGCAAGTTCTAAAAATCTAAGGATTTGAGAAGTTTGGATAGATTTCGGCCGCGTACGACCTCCTGTTTTGTCTGGAACATTCCATGAATTTTCAGGCCCGATTACACAGGAATTGCACCGCGAGATCGGATACGACGTCGCCATTGAAGGCCACAAAGTTCGCGACCCGGAAGCCGAAGAGGACCGAAAACAGCAGCAACGGATCTTCCAGAGGCTCCCCCGGGCGTCAGCTTGCTCGATCAGCAAACGTGCCTCTTCCGCGGCGGGCTTGGTTTCGGCGGCGGCATGGCCTTTGACATGGATGAGGACCAAAGCTGCCCGCTGTTGCGATTGTCTCATCGGTTCCATGCCCTGGGTCTCAGCCGCTAGTCCAGCGAGACGCTGCTGTCGGTTCTTCGGGATTGGAGGCGGATGAATCAGAACGCGCCTGATTTGGGAATCCCAAATCGGTTCAATCTAGACCCATCCCGCTCTAGGGCGCGCATTAAGCTCGGTGCTTGCCGCACAGGTATGCCGCGCTCAAGTGACATTCGCCGGGTCCGATGGTGTGTCCGCTTTGCCCTATGGATCGAGCCTTATGCATCTTCAAACCGCGAGGCGTTCCAACGGAACACTCAGCTTTAGTCTGAGCCCATTCCGCCGCCAGTCGTGCTCGATCTTGCCTCCCAACTCACCTGTGACACTGCGCTCGGTCAGAACGCTGCCAAAGCCGCGAGCCTGCGGTGTCACATCGATCACGGGGCCGCCGGTTTCATCCCAGTCAAGATGGAAGTCATCACCGCTCGCGTCCCATGTGACGCGGATTGAGCCGTTCGGGCGGGAGAGTGCCCCGTACTTCACCGCATTCGTCGCAGTCTCATGCAACGCGAGGGCAAGGCCCGTCACGGCCTTCGCCCCGACAGCCACATCAGGCCCGTTTAGGACGATGCGGTCGGGCGAGCCGTCTTTATAGGGCTGCAAAACTGTAAGCAGCAGCGCATCCACCGTCGTCTGCTTGCTTTCGTGTTCCGTACCCATAATGCCAGGACGGATAAGGTCCTTAGCTCGCAACAGCGCATCTAGCCGACCACGAAGAGCTTGGGCCATCTCCTGGGGGGTGCGGGCAGACCGGGCACTCAGACTAATCATTGAGTGGAAATTGGCGAAGATGTTTTTCACCCGATGGTCGGCCTCTCGCGCGAGCAGCCGTTGGCGCTCTTGCGCGTTCTTCTGATTGGTTACGTCCACAACCACGCCGACGAAGCGAACCGGCTTACCATCCTCGCCGTACAGGCACTCGCCACGCGCTTCGACCCAGCGGGTATTTCCGTCTTTTTGTAGCAGGCGGTATTCCTGGACATACTTCTCTCCGGTGGCGACGGCGAGGTTGACTGCGTTTGCGATCCGCTCTGCGTCCTCGGGATGAATGCCCGCAAGGTACTCCGCCAAAGGTGCGCCTTCGTCCCCTTTGGCGGGATCGACCGAGAACATTTCTGCAAGGCGAGCATCCGAAAAGAAAATGTCAGACTGCACATGCCAGTCGAATGTGCCCACCATTCCGGAAGCGTTCAGGGCTTGACTCAACCGCTCCTCGGTTTTCGCTAATGCCCGCTCCGTCAGAATCCGCTGGGTTGTCTCCACGACAATGGCGAGGACGCCTGCGGGACGGCCGTTCTCGCCCAGCACGGGGCTGTAATCGAGGTTCATCCAGACCTGCTCGGGAAAGCCTTTACGGTGAAGCGTTAGCTCTTGGTCGCGGTACGAGAGCGTACCTCCACTCAAGCCCACTTTCATCACGTTGTCGTTGAAGTCGGCGACCTCAGGCCAACCCTCTCGCACTTTCGACCCGAAAAGAAGGGGATGCCGTCCTTCTGCAAAAACGGAATAGGCATCGTTGTAGATCATAATCCCGTCCGGCCCCCACAGGAGCACGATGGGAACCGGCGAGCGCAGCAGTATGCCGACTGTAGTCTTCAGGCTTTGTGGCCACCCGGAGATCGGCCCCAAGCCAGTATTCGACCAATCGCGGACACGGATGAGTGCGCCCATCTCACCGCCGCCGAAAGGAAAGCTATCGTCGAAACTTGACATGTACTTGTGGAAACTCGAACAAAACGCAGTTGTACCGTGATTGGCATACAAGTCAGCGCTGCAAATAGCCCATTCGCTGTTGGAACTCAGAGAAGCCTAAGGGCGCAATTTCTTGGGCGCCGGTCCGCCAGCGACAGCTCCGCGGCTGTTCGAAGCAATATCCGCTTCGGGTCGGTCATAAGCGGAAGTGGTGGCGCTTCAAGATCACGTCTGCTTTGCCCCTGTGAACGGACATCGCTCGTCACCGACGCCACGTCTGAAAAGGGCCGATTCTGTTGAAAAAGTCGAAAATGCCGCGACAGCAAAATTTGCGCAAAAGCGATCTGATCGCCGGCTTCGGCTGGCGATGCCCTCTCATAGCACGTGGCAAGCCGCTGAATGAATTCGCTCACGTCGAAGCGGTCCCCTACGTCCCACAACAGAAAGCGGACCAGCGGCTCTTAGAAAATTGGTCCCAACACCGGAGAGGACTTTTTCAACACAATCGGCCAACAGGAGACATAGACCGAGCAGGAAAGAGGCTTTATGTCGAAACAACAATCCAAGCTAGCGCCGTCAGCGCGACGAGGGAAGCAAGGATTAAAAGGACGCCTAGAATGTCTTTCATGCGTTTGTCTGAGACCACGCCGGTTTAGCACGGCGCTGCTCCCTTGCTAAAGTAGGGCGGGAGCGCGACTGGTCTCTCCGTCACCGATATGGGCCAGAAGGCAGCGCGGTGATGTTGCGACTAGGCGCTTCTTGTATGCTTAAGTCCATCTAATTCGTATTTCGCTCTAGCGAAACTTTCGTGAATTAGGACACTCGCGGATCCAAATTAGGACACTCGGGGCTAAGTCAGTACCGATTCAGCGCTGGGAACAAGGCGCTAACTCACCTTTGCTGAACATCGCGGGTGCTCGCGACCCAGCGAACGTCTGCTGTGGGTCATTCGCGACTAAGATCAGCTTGTCCGCTCGCAGCAATAGTGCCGGGGGGCACTGTAACGCCCATTGCTTTTGCGGTTTTGAGGTTAATGACATTACAAGAATGCGGCGGAAACCGTCCGCCGCATTCTTTGTTTTACTTCCTTTTGCTATTTGCCTTCCCGTTCGATCTTCTGCTTCGCGTCCTCGTTCATTTCTTTGACCGTTGGATCCGGATTGGTCTGGCCGGTCGTCTCGGTTCGCGTTGCCGGCGGGCGGTCATTTGGAACCGATGTCTGACCAGGCATGGTCTCGGCGGGACGCGTTGCGGTAGCCGGTGGTGGCGAGCTGGATTGCGCGTTCACCGCCTGCATGCTCAACAGAAGGACGCCCGGCAATACCAGTACGAGCATCTTGAGTTTGCGTTGCATCGATCTGCCTCCTGTCGTCAGACCAATGAACGGTTGGTCATGCTTAAACGTTCCCCTCACGTCTCCAGTTGTTTCCCGATCGGCAGTGCCCGGATGCGTTTGCCGGTTGCGGCGAAGATCGCATTAGTCAACGCCGGCGCGAAGGGCGGCACGCCAGGTTCGCCGACCCCGCTTGGGGGTGTGTCGGGCCCAGGCGGCACTATGTAGACATTGGTGACGCGCGGAGACTCATCGATTCGGATCAGCGGGAAGTCGTCCAAGTTCTTCTGCTGCACCTTGCCATCCTTGAAGGTGACCTCGCCATATTTGGCCAGACTCAAGCCCATAATGGCCGCGCCTTCGAGTTGCGACTGGATGCGCTCTGGGTTGACAAAAGTACCGCAATCGATGGCGGTATCGACTCTCGGTACTGTGAGCTTGCCCTTCTCATCGACAGCCACTTCGACGATAGTCGCGATGTAGCTGTGCCTCGCTGAGGATCGACATAGGCGCCTCGGAATTAGCTGCCAGCAGAGCAGGAGACGCAACATTGCGAGCGCCGCCGGTGGTGACGCTATCGGCAATAATCGCCTGATCCGCGGTGACGTTATTCGTGGTGACGTGCTTCACCGTGATCTGTTGCTGCCCCCGGCCCCGGTGGTGATCTAACCGTTCCGTCAGCATCATGACAGTGCGGGCGGCCTTGTCGGCGAGCTGCAGGTATTTCGTCCGCACCTCGAAAAACTCCGGCGGCTGCGCCCAGCCCTTCTGATACATCGCCAAAGCGGCCTCGTTCGCGGCTATCAACTGCGCAATCAATATTCCCTCGACGGGATCAGCCGGCGCCATATCGATCACACCGTAAGAGACGGCCAAACATGCTTCGGTGATGCTATCGTTGTTTTTCGAGTGAGCAATCGGCAGCGCGCTGACAGTGAGATTGCTCAGCCGATCGTTCCACTCGTCAGCCTTGCCGCCGCCAAGTGACTTGCGATTGCCTTCTGGCTTATTGGGATCGAGCCTCAGCTTTATGGCTGCCGAATCTTTGTTGGGTTTGGCTTCCGGCATCTACCGTTAGCCATTGCCGGCGACTGGCACGGCTTCCCGCCCCGCGTTCTCGCTCCGCAACGCTTCCCCTGTTGCATATCCAAGAGCATGGGGTTGATTCTCCGTTTTAGTTTGTAACCCACCCCCCTCCACATTGCCGACAATTGCCTGCCCGCCTTCGTGGACGTGCTCAACCGTTACTTTTTGCTGTCCTTTGCCGCGGTGCCGATTAAGGGCTTCCAGCAGAGTAGCGTAAGTGCGTGAGAGTTAGTTTGTTTGCATGGCTGAGATTTTCTCGCCGGCCTTCAAATGTTTGCTCGCCGATCATGGCGCGGCGATAGCATTCCATCGCGGCGTTGTGGGAGGCGAGAAGTTGTGCCGCCAGCATTCCCTGAAATTCGTCATTTGGAGAAATCCCGGCAAGCAGGCTTAGCGACGCGACCTGCCGTTCGTGAATGCGCTCCGCATCGGGATTGTGCCCGTGCCAGATGGAGCCAGTGGCCTGGTTTGCGATGGTGCTGTTCCAGGCGTCGAAGTTTGAGCCACCGATATATTTGAGCTTTGGATTGCTACTGTCCAATCTATGAACCCTCGGCGCGGCCTTCCCTGCCGCCTCCGTGGGCCAAGCTGATTTCCTTTCTGGCGTTCGCTTCATTTCATTTCCTCAATTGGACGCCTGGCCATTGCAATCCCGGGCGACCAGAGTCGGTTTCCTAACCTGCCATGGAACAAAGGGGTTGGTTCGTCATTGCCTCATCGGCCAAGGCTTTGTCGATTTTTTATACTCAATCGGCCGCTCAGTTCTAGCCGCTTTCGTATACTTTCTCTCCACGGACGCTGGCAAAAATTATCATCGAGGGTACGCAGTGCATAGCCTTGAAGAGTCCGTCATGGATCAGGCCAAAAACACCGATGGAAATGAAGCCGACCCCGCGCGCGTTTCCACAGGCACCGCCGGCCTTGATGACATTCTTGGAGGTGGATTGGACGCGGATAGGATGTACCTCTACGAGGGCCGCCCGGGAACGGGCAAGACGACCCTGGCGCTTCAGTTTCTCTTAGAAGGCGTGCGTCAACAGGAGCGAGTGCTGTACATTGCCCTGTCGGAATCAGAATCTGAACTTCGGTTGGTTGCCAAACGGCATGGGTGGTCCCTTGATCAGGTCGATCTTTTTGAGCTCGTGCCGCCGGAGACAACGCTGGATCCTGAGCGCGAGCTCACGGTTTTGCATCCGGCCGAGATCGAGCTGAGCGAGACGACGAAGCTGATCTTCGACAGAATCACAGACCTAAGTCCAGCCAGGGTCGTGGTCGACAGCTTGTCGGAGCTTCGCCTCCTCGCCCAGAATTCGCTTAGGTATCGCCGTCAGGTATTGGCTCTGAAGCACTTCTTTGCGAAACGGCATTGCACCGTTGTTCTTTTGGATGACCTTACATCCCGCGATACCGACCTCCAACTGCATTCGATTGCTCACGGCGTCGTTCTACTGGAACAGCTCGCCATTGAATACGGCGCACAGCGAAGGCGGCTTATCGTCATAAAGATGCGCGGCATTGAATTTCGCGGCGGTTTCCATGACTTCACCATCGTCAAAGGTGGCTTGAAGGTCTTCCCCCGCCTCGTTGCAGCCGAGCATCATGCGCGGTTTGAAGCTGGCTTTACGCCGAGCGGCAATGCTGAGCTCGACAAGTTGCTCGGGGGCGGCTTGGAGCGAGGGACAAACGCGCTGCTTATCGGCGGAGCCGGAGTAGGTAAATCTTCGCTGGCGCTGACCTACGGGATTGCGGCGGCCGAGCGCGGCGAGCGTGTCGTCTATTATGCGTTCGATGAAGGCCGCGGTACCCTTCAGGCGCGAGCCCAGACGATCGGGCTCCGCCTCCAGCCCGTTTTGGAATCGGGCCACCTGCGATTGCAGCAGATTGATCCTGCCGAACTCTCGCCAGGTGAATTTGCGGCCAATGTCCGTCAAGGGGTTGAAGCCGACCACGCACGCGTCGTCGTCATTGACAGCCTTAACGGCTATCTGAATGCCATGCCAGATGGACGCTTTCTCATCCTTCAGATGCATGAACTCTTGAGTTATCTTGGCCAGCAGGGCGTGCTCACGATACTTGTCCTAGCTCAGCACGGATTGGTCGGCCCGATGGATACGCCGCTCGACATCAGCTATCTGAGCGATGCCGTGGTGATGCTTCGTTATTTCGAGTATGGCGGGACGGTGCGGCGGGCGCTCTCGGTTGTAAAGAAGCGCAGCGGGAATCATGAACGCACCATTCGCGAGTTCCAGTTGACGCCGGAGGGCATCGAGGTCGGTCCACCTCTCACCGGGTTCAGCGGCGTATTCTCAGGGACGCCGCGTTACACGGGCGACAGCAAGCCGCTCCTGAATGCAGAGAAACATGGAGCATGAAAGTCTCGCTTTCCGAGTTTTGATTCTCGCTCCAATAGGTCGCGATGCATCCGCATCCGCCGATTTGCTGCGAAAGGTCGGCTTGACTGCTCACGTTGTCGAAGATCTGCCTGGACTTCTCGCCAGCCTTAAATCGGGCGCTGGTGCCGCCTTTGTTGCCGAAGAAGCCTTGTTCAATGCAGATCTAGGGCCAATTCGAGACTGGATTGCCCGGCAGCCCGGTTGGTCTGACTTCCCATTCGTCGTTCTGACCAGCCGCCTCGATCATCCGAGGACCAAGCTCTGGCGTCAAAAGCTCGCCGACAAGCTGCAAAATGTTTCCATGATTGAGCGGCCGCTGCAGGCGATATCGTTGACGAGCGCCATTCAAGTCGCACTTCGCGCTCGCCATCGCCAGTACGAGGTTAAGGCCCTAATGGAGGCTCAAAAAGCGGCGGCGGAACACCTTGAAGCTCTAGTTATAGCCAGAACCCAGGAGCTGGAAAAGGCCAACGCAGAATTGAAGAACCAGATGGCCGAGCGTGAGCGTGTCGAAGCTTCACTGCGCCAGTCTCAAAAGATGGAGGCCGTGGGTCAGCTGACGGGCGGCCTCGCCCATGATTTCAACAATTTGCTGACAGCCATCAGTGGCAGCCTCGAACTGACGAGAGCGCGGTTGTCGCAAGGAAAAGCGGATTCAGTCGACCGCTACATTACCGCCGCGCAAGGGGCGGTAAAAAGGGCGGCTTCACTGACGCACCGGTTGCTCGCCTTCTCGCGCCGTCAGACGCTTGAGCCGAAGCCAACGAGGGTAAACCGCCTTGTGGCCGACATGGAGGAACTGATTCGTCGTACCGTTGGTCCAGCCATCGACATCGAGGTCGTGGGCGCTGGCGGGCTTTGGACCACGCTTGTCGACCCCAACCAACTCGAGAATGCCTTGCTGAACCTATGCCTCAATGCGCGAGACGCGATGCCCGAAGGCGGTCGCCTGACCATCGAGACTGCAAACAGGTGGTTGGACGAGCGGGCGGCAAGGGAGTTCGATGTTGTGCCGGGTCAATATGTTTCATTGTGTGTAACGGATACCGGGATCGGCATGGCACCCGATGTGGCTGCTCACGCATTTGACCCCTTCTATACGACCAAGCCGCTGGGCCAAGGCACGGGGCTAGGCCTCTCGATGATCTACGGGTTTGCCCGTCAATCTGGCGGTCAGATACGCATCTACTCGGAGATCGGTAAAGGCACATCCATGTGCCTCTACCTTCCGCGCCATGACGACGATCCCACCGCTGCCGATGATGCCGTCAGCTTTCCCGACCCAATCAAGTCCTGTGGCGAGGGTGATGTTGTCTTGGTGATCGACGACGAACCGTCAATTCGAATGCTGGTAGCCGACGTGCTGACTGACGCTGGATATTCTGTAATCGAGGCGTCGGATGGCCAGGCGGGATTGCGGGTCTTGCAGTCGACCGGGCGAATCGACTTTCTGATTACCGACGTCGGTCTTCCAGGCGGCATAAACGGACGCCAGGTTGCGGATGCCGCCCGAACGTTGCGGCCAGGCTTGAGAGTTCTTTTCATTACCGGTTACGCTGAGAATGCGTTGGTAGGGAACGGTCAACTCGAAAAGGGCATGCACGTCCTAGCTAAGCCGTTCGAGGTCGAGCGGCTGGCGACAAAGATTCATGAGTTGATCAACAATTGAAGGGATCGCAAAGCGTGTATTGGCCTGTTCGTCTTGCCGGGCGACTACTGCGCGATGATGCCCTTGTTCCGGCCATGCGATGCAAGGGGATTCGTTGAGACGGTGGCAAGCGGTCTTGCATCAATGTATCCGGCCTTTGATTGGAGCGTCGTGCTCCGAGCTCATCATGGATATCAGCGCGCCTTAGGTAGTTGGCCCCCCGCTGGCCTCGACCGTCGAGGCAGTTTAGCAGGGGACGAGATGAAAGTTCGTATTGCGGTCAGCCATCCAGATCATGTCACGGTCGTCAGCCGACTCGCGACGCCATGCCGCCGTCCACGGGAAGCAGCACGCCGGTGATGAAATTGGCCTCGTCCGAGGCCAGGAATAAAGCGGCGTGGGCGGTGTCCCAAGCGGTTCCCATCTTGCTGCGCAGGGGTACGCGGGTGTTGCGAGCTTCGCGCACCGCGTCGGTCGATGACCCGATCGCCTCGGCGATCCCTGAAATGGCCATGGGTGTGTCCATCAGGCCTGGCAGCACAGCGTTGCAGCGCACGCCGTGGCCAGCATTGGCGTTGGCGACACTGGTGGTGAGCCGGTTCATTCCCGCCTTGGAAACTTCGTAGGCCACCTGATTGCCGCCGGCGAGGGAGGCCAGCGACGAGATGTTGACGATCGATCCGCCGCCCTGCTCGCGCATGATGGGCACGGCGTGTTTGATTGTCATCCATGCGGATTTGAGATTGACCATAAGGATGCGGTCCCAGGCCGACTCGTCGGCTCGATGGGCGGGGCCGTCGCCGCCGCCACCAATACCGACATTGTTGACCAGTATGTCAATCCGTCCCCAGCGCGACCTGGCCTCGGCGACAATCGCTGCGCAGTCGGCGTCGCGCGAGACGTCTGCTTGAAAAGACGCAGCACTCCCGCCTTCTTCCGCGATCATCGCCGCCGTTTCTATCGCGCTCTCCAGATGACGATCGACGCATAGAACCTGCGCGCCGTGGCGAGCGAACAACACCGCCATGGCGCGACCGTTGCCGATGGTTTCGCCGGCGGATTGGCCCGCGCCGACAATGATTGCGATCTTGCCCTGCAGACGCCCGCTCATCTCAGAAACCCCTCAGATCGGGATCCAGGACCTGGCCTTCGTCTAGCTGAACGCCGAAGCTATTGAGCAGCATCGAGACCTGAGTGTACTGGCCCGCCGTGAACACCATATCCATGCACTGGCGTTCCTGAAAGTGCCGCGCCAGCTCCGCCCAGACCGGTTCGGTGATGAACTGCTCGCGATGCAGATCGTCAGTGGCCCGCAGCAAAGCCGCATCGGCCTCACTCCAGCCGGGCGCGTCAGCGCCAAGCTTGATACGAGCGATCTCGTCATCGGTCAGGCCGGCACGGCTACCGATCGGCACATGCTGGGTCCACTCATAGCCGGAGCGGCAGAGGAAGCCGGTGCGAAGGATGACGATCTCGCGCTCGCGCGGCGGCAGCGTGCTCTTGCGGCCCAGAATATAACTGCCCCAAACGAGGAAGGCCTTGGCCGCCGGGGGATGGATCAGCAGGGTACGGAAGATATTGAGTACCGGACCACGCGCCAGCATGGGCTCCGCGATCTCGCGCTGTTCCTCAGTCCAGCTTTCGGCGGCAGCGGGCACTACACGCGGGGTTGTCAGTCGCATGTCGTCATCTCCAGAATGAATTTGTCGTCGCTGCACGCCGCGGCGCACCGCTCGGATCTAGCTCCGGGATGGTCCGCCATCAGCTTGTAACTTGGAGACTTTGATAGCCTCACAAGCAAGGCGGATAAAAAGAATAGCGGCACGCCGAGCCATTATCCATCCCTGAAGTGGTCCGAATTGTAGCTTACCCCTTTCCGTCGATGCATATTCTGATGCCGAGGAACAGAAGCGAGCGCGGTACTCGGATCAGCGATCCTGACCTGAACGAGAACCTCAGCGTGGAATCGCTTCGGAGCGCGTTCGAGCTCACCTATCGTGAAGCTCAAACCGCGATCGCAATCGCTCACGGGCATGGGTTGAAGACGGCCGCGCGCGCGATGGGCGTGGCCCCCACGACCGCACGCAGCCAGCTGCAACAGGTGTTTGCAAAGACGGGTACCAGCCACCAGGCGGAGCTTGCAGCGCTTGTACACCGAACCCTCATGCATGTCCGTTAGGATCAGATTAGCCCCGCTAGCCGCCCTCACGCTCAGGTCGGAGTTGGGTCAAAAGCGTCGTTTTGATAGTGGTCAGGCCAGTTCCGGTTTGCCCCCGAAAGCCGTCATTGATTGGTGACCGGAGCGTCGCATCGGAAATCTGATCGACAGCCCCGGTAGCGAACCGCCTCGCCTTCCAGCATGCGATTCAAGACCCGTCCATGAAGCTTCGCTTTTTGCCAAACGGATCAGCCATCGGTAGCAGCAAGCCGTAGGTCCTTAAGCCTAATCAGCATACTGAGCATCCGCTCGAATTTACGGTCGAGATGCACCTCGTAGCGGCTGAGCCGCTCCAGCTTGTCGGGGTCCAGCGCCTCGCCGAACGCCTGCTCGCGGATCAGCGGACGGTTGGCCAGTTCCTTCTTCCGGTTTTCGAACCACGGCAGCACCTCGCCTTCGAGGAAGCGGCGCAGGCCCTCGACATCAGCGGTGGCTGGCTCTTCGCTTTCTCCGAGTTCGTCTGGATCGCCAGCCAGCGTGTCCGCCCACCAAGCTTGCGTATCCTCGCGCAACGCCACTAGTGCCGCCTCAATGATGATCGGAACATCCGGCCTAACGGCCTTTGCCTTGGGAAGCAGCTCAAGGCCGCTCATCCCCGACATGTTGATGTCGGAAAGGATCAGAATTAGCGACCCGTCGGCAGCGTTGGTAACCCTCGCCTATGGTTGCCGCGAAAGCCCCGGGTTGCGCATGACAGCATTCGCTTCGCCACAGCTTCGCCCCCGGCGCTAGATCTGCCGTTGGACCATCTTCAGCTTGAGGTCGGCGATCGCCTCGGCAGGGTTCAGATCCTTCGGGCAGGCCTTGGCGCAGTTCATGAT
>Ga0210405_10000269_pt1 | contig 72641 bp, 68 predicted proteins | sample IncBWH11MmetaG_FD_155492 | JGI IMG/M metagenome (GOLD analysis project Ga0210405, IMG submission 155492) | Forest soil microbial communities from Barre Woods Harvard Forest LTER site, Petersham, Massachusetts, United States - Inc-BW-H-11-M | ecosystem: Environmental > Terrestrial > Soil >... | reverse complement strand
TCGTACCGCCTGGCAACAAGGTCTGGTTGATAGTTACCGGAACACCGGCAGTGAGATCGTAGTTCGTGGATGCAATGAAATATCCCTGGCCGGTGAAGAAAATCTGCCCCGAAGCATCCGTGGCCTGATTGCCAGTTAGTGCGTAGTTCCCATTGCTGTCAGTTGTGGTGAACAAGGCATAGTTCGGCCCACGTGTGTTCACTTTCACACCCGTCACCGGCAAACCGGTCTTGCGATCCGTCACTTGACCTTGGATCGCTATCCCGGCTCCTGACACAAGGCGATAGTTGGCGGTCAGCGGGAAAGGCGGAGATACTTGCAGATTGTCGTTCCCTGAATTGGTCAGATAGCCAGGAGCGCTCACCTGATGCTGGCTTAGGAGGAAGCCGCTCGCAGAAGACTCAGAGAAGTTCGAAGAATCGAACGAATAGGTGCCGCCCGGCCCAGTGGTCGTTTGCAAGCCGTTGAAAGCCGCGGCAACGTACACGGTGGCGCCTACGATCGGCGCTCCCGTGCTGGAGTCGCTCACGACACCTTGAATCATCGTACCGCCTGGCAACAAGGTCTGGTTGATAGTTACCGGAACACCGGCAGTGAGATCGTAGTTCGTGGATGCAATGAAATATCCCTGGCCGGTGAAGAAAATCTGCCCCGAAGCATCCGTGGCCTGGCTGCCCGTCAGAGCATAGTTCCCCGCGCTGTCGGTGGTTGTAAACAGGTTGTAATTGGTCCCTCGGGTGCTCACTCTCACGCCCGCAACCGGCAGACCGGTGCTTCGATCCGTTACTACGCCGTAGATTGCTGTGCCCGGCGGAGGCACAAAAACACCCGTTCCCGTCAAGGTAATGGATTGAGGGCTACCACTAGCATTGTCCGATATGAGAATGCTTGCGCTGCGCAGACTTGAAGCGGTCGGCGTAAACATCCCGGAGATCGTGCAGCTCGCACTTGCCGCAACGCTGGTACCGCATGTATTCGTTTGCGAGAAATCAGCAGCGTTAGCGCCGGAAATAGAAATGGAAAGATTGAGTGTGGAAGCCCCTGTGTTGGTGAGGGTAACAGTCTGCGAAGTACTCGAAGTTCCGAGCGACACACTACCGAAGCTGAGTGACGTCGTGCTGAGCGAAACAATTGGCAGACCAACGGCGGCATTCACCACCTGAGTGAGATTCGCGACGGCATGCGGATTGAAGTTGGAATCACCGGAATAGACAGCGGTGACCGGCCAGGTTCCAACAGGCAGGTTGGACAAATTCAGTGAAGCCGTTCCCCCAACCAGGGACGCCGTTCCAAAGAGCGTTCCGGTGAACACATTGCCGAGATAAAAAGAAACAGTGCCCGAGGGCGTAAAATTCTTTGCGATGCTGGGAGTGACGACGGTTGTGAACGTGACAGTTTGCCCGAGAGTCGACGGGTTCGGCGAGGACTGCGTGGTCAGGAATGTTCCGCCTCGATTGTAGAAAATTGCCAGGTTGCCACCGCTATCGGGCTGAACGATATCGGGCGCGCCATCGTTGTTTAAATCGGCTATCGCAAGTGTCTTCGTCGAAAGTTCAGCAAGCCCGCCGTAAATGATCGACGGCAGGAAAGTTCCGTCACCCTTTCCTCGGGCCACCATCACTCCACCCGTTGTGGAGGCAATCAAGTCCAGATTTCCATCGCCATCCACATCCGCGAGATTTGCCGAGAGCAGATTTCCATCGGCCACCACAGTCATTTGCGCGGGTTGCAACGTGCCGTCGCCGTTTCCCAGCAACACGCTGAAGGCGCCGTCCGAGCAGGACTGGTCATTCGTAGTGGGTTCACACAGAGCGGTCACCACCACGTCCGTGTTTCCATCATGGTTGAGGTCACCGGTAGCAACCGTCATTGCGCTAAAGTTTCCTCTTGAGAGGCCGCCTGAACTATAGCTAGTTCCAGGTTGTAACGAGCCATCGCCGTTGCTCAACAGAACAGTTACGAATCCGAGGGAGGGGTTATTGCTCAGAGTGCTTCCGACTACGATGTCACTTTTTCCGTCGTGATTGAAATCACCGCTAGCGATGGAAAACGCGAGGTAGCCCGCGCCTATGCCAGACGTAACCGCGTTTTGAAACGTACCGTCACCATTCCCAAGGAGGATGGATACCGTGCCTTGAGTGCAACTGCTGGTGTCGCATTGGGTTGCGACGGCGATGTCCAGTTTCTTGTCTCCGTTGAAATCTCCAGTAACGATCCCAGCTGCAGTGGTTCCCCCAACGGGATAAGTAACCGGAGCTTGAAACGTACCGTCTCCGTTGCCGAGCAAAATGCTTACCGAAGGAGAAACGCAAGTCGAAAGTGAGTCGCAGGCGTTGAAGATTGCCAGGTCCTGCTTGCCATCATTATTGAAATCCCCAGAGACCGAATAGAGAGGCGATTGCTCCCCGCTTGCCACTACCGTCGGCGCCTGATACGTGCCGTCGGGATTCCCCAGCAGCACGGCCGCTCCGCAAACCGAAGCATTTCCGGGAACGCAGGCATCGGAGGCAAATAGGTCCGGGATTCCATCTCCGTTGAAGTCCGCCACTCCGGACGAATTCACGCCTGGACCTCCGCCAGGCGTTTGGATCAACGTCGGCCCTTGAAAAGTTCCGTCGCCGTTGCCCAATAGCACGCCGACGCTGCCATCGGGGCAGTGATTGCCCGGTTGGACGCTCTCCGAACAGTTGGTTGCCATCAGCACGTCGGCTTTTCCGTCTCCATTGAAGTCTGCCGCGACGATTGGCGCGGTCTCCCAGCCGCCGAGGGTGTAAGCGAATTTTGCCTGAAAATTCCCAACCCCGTCATTCAGGAAGATCTGGAGTCCGTTCACGCCGGAAACTTGAAGCGTTCCACTCACCACGAGGTCCTTCTTGCCGTCTCCGTTGAGATCCACGGCAACAATTCCACCGTTATTTGTGCTGCTGTTTGAGACAGCCAAGGAGAGAGTGACTGGGGATTGAAATGTTCCGTCTCCGTTGCCGTTCAAGACTTCGAGCGTACCGGACCCGTTATTGACAGCGATATCCAGTTTTCCGTCGCCATTGAAATCCCCCGCCGCGATGTCACTTAGCCCATAGAACGTCAGAGTGTCCATCGATTGCACGAAGCCGCCGTTGCCATTCCCTAAGAGAACCGTGAGGCTCACGGAGGGTGATGTAGGGCTTCCAGCGACGATGTCAAGATTGCCGTCACCGTTGAAATCTCCTACCACTGGATATTGGGCAGAGTTTCCAAGTGTGGGATAGTAAGCAGGTGTAGCCAGCGTGCCGTCGCCATTGCCAGGAAAAATGGCAATCGCTCCGACTGAACAGCCGTTTACTGCGATGTTGTAGCAAGCGATTCCGGCCACCAGATCCAGCTTGCCGCCTGGATGAAAGACGCCAGTTGCCAGCGTGTTCGCCTGTGAGACGATTCCACCCAACGGATACTGCGCGGACTGAGTAAACGTTCCGTCTCCGTTCCCAAGGAAAATTGTGATGCTTCCCGAGGAGCAGTCCTGACTCGATAGGCAATCCGATGCCACAGCGATATCCATTTTGCCGTCCCCGTTGAAGTCTCCAGTGACGATGGACCTGATGGACAGATTGGCTGAGCTGAGAATCGGAGGCTGAAATGTCCCATCGCCGTTCCCCAAATAGACGGCGAGCGCGGACCCACTCACTGGGCAAGTGGGAAAGTTAACGTAGCTGCAGTCCCCAGCAACGATAACATCCTGCTTGCCATCTCCATTGAAATCTCCTGTTCGGACATCATTGGGCCGAACTCCTCCGAGGAGATAGCCCGTATTGGTCGGTGCCGTCGGCGCCCCTGCGGGGTAATTGACAGCTCCCACGAATGTTCCGCGGTTCTGTGCTCGGGAACCCGGCACGAGGCAGAACACTAGGAAAGTTGACATGGCAATCAGCAGGGCCGGGCGGCGTGCAGACATAGGTTAGAACTCCTTGATGAAGACTCGCTGTGAATACCGGGCAAGGATAAATCAACCTCTATGTGAATCTCCTAGTCGAGGACCGTCCAGGAATCCGAGGGCGAAATGCCCATGAAAACTGCACTAGGTAGCTACATAAGTCAACCACTTTGTTGCTAATTTCCTGTTGCTGCAAAATCCGCTGCTCGGAATAGGCCATGGGTGTGCCAACTCCTTGGATCGCCATCCACAAGAATCGAACGAACGTCGAATACTTCCGAGCGCACCGCCGGGCAGATGTACCTTTGCGCTCCCGGCCCGCCAATTGTGGAGGGTGCCCAAATCATCGTTCATGGCGTTAAAAGACCGACGTGGCCAGATTGATCCCGCTCTAGCCCTAAGCCTCAAGAACGGCGTGAGGCTATTTTTTCGGCATCTCAAAGTCTTGACGAAATTCTTAAGTTTCTTGAGCGATGACTGAAACCCAAACACAGTTCGTTTTTGGTCTCTACCGCCTTGATGTGAAGCAAAGAGTCCTTACGCGCAACGGAGAAGTCAATTCGCGTGGACCTAAAGAGCTTGATACCCTGTTGGTTCTGGTCGAGAACAATGGCCGGCTCGTTACACAGGAAGAACTAATCTTCTTTGTATGGCCCAAAACGTTCGTTGGCGACGGAAGTCTAGCGCGGAATATTTTCGTTCTGGGAATAATCTTCGGCAAAGCGATCGTTCAGACAGTTGCCGAACGCGGTTACCGTTTCGTCGCTGCGGTGGAAGCAGCCGAAACTCTGCCCCTGCCGAATAAGATGCTGAATTTGCACCGAGACTTACACAGTGCTGGGCTAACGCTTCTGGCTGGTGTCTTAAGCAGTCTGGCAGAGACTACGGTGCCTACTCCAGGCAATGTACTTCGTTCTCGCTATCTTCGGTATCTCTATATGCAAGCTGTGGGGCAAACCATGTAGATCGGAATAGATGGTCCCGCGGTCGGAACTTAGGTTCCTAGAGGTGCGGACCCACGGGCTCGCTCTCGGAGAACCAGATTGAAAAGGCCGACAATGCTTGATTCTACTTGCTACTAATTTGAACTGATTTGAGGCTCTTGTATCCTCCATGGAATCTGGCGATAGGAGAAAACGAAAAATGCGTGTTGAAAACAAGAGACATACCAATGCTCACCAACCCCTCACCTCCCCATCAGCCACGGAGGTTTCAACCCCCCTCGTCCACCATCTTTTCAAGGTCCATGAGTGTCGGCAATTCAATTCCCATGAGAATGAAGGGAGCCCAGAAGTAGGGCTGAGCATAGTTGGCTTGTGATGGGACAGCGTTATAAGAGCTGCCAGCTTTGCTGCCATCCGAAGTAACACTAGGCGCGTCCCGGTACTTCACATATACGGTTTGCGCGTTTATCAGCCTTATAAAAACTTCGAAATGCAATTTGATGCTTAAACTAGCCTAGCTTTTTTGACTTGGCATTGGTCGCAAATTTATGCTGCCCGAACTTAACCGAGCAAACTGCTTCGCATTGTCACGTTTCGACAAGCCGGGCGGGATATGGCATTCGCGGGGTTTGGGTCGTGGAATGGCCATGCGATTAGCATTCTCAAGCCGGTGAGGAGAAATGTGCCAAGGGCCATAGTGCTTCTCGGACCGCGAGAGAAGCGGCACCTGCGTGATCTAGGGGTGCGGGAGGCCGCCGGGATTACCTTGACTCCGACGACCTCCTGCTCTTTGTCCGGGGTGTTGGGCATACCCTGCCAAAGCTTCTGAATTGTGGCGTTCGTGCTGCCTGCCTTCAAGAAAACCGCAACTCCGGCGACCTTCCCATCGCTGACTTGTTGCATTCAAGCTCCGACTATCTTTCTTCACATGGCGACGACTCGTTCAAAGTAAAACGTCATCGCTCATCCTTGGGCGTAGCAGCCGTCCCGTCCGACCAGTGGCCGACTGGAATCATGAACACGGTCAGATGCTCCGCAGTGTCCTTAAATGCGATAATTGGCGAGCCTGGAAAATCTGCGCCTCAGACTTTGGAAGCGGTTTCCGAAATGAAAACACCAGGTGCGGACGCCAGTGTCCGTCACGATTGTTCAGGTAGTCTTGCTTCGACATCATGTAGCACATCGCGCCGGGTTCCGGTGCCGGCAATTCCTTCTTGTCGATTGCAGCTGCGATCGTGTCGAATATCTACGTTTTCGTACGTCCAGCGATTACGAGCTCGATCTTTTTGATCGTGCTTGGAAAGTAGGACCGTGCCACCGGAGCACTGAAGCAGATCGGAGCCCGCAATTTAGGGTTCCAGAAGTCCGGATCGTCGATTCCAGCAGTCCACGATCGTTCCACAACGCATACGAAACCGTTCTTGCCCTGAACCGCGGTTTCAGAGCCATGTCTGCCGAGGACCAAGACCTCGGCGTGGCCTGAGATGGAGTCGGGCGCAGCATTCCGCGTCAGCTTTATCTCCTCGTTCCGATCCGGCATCAGGTAGTGTTCGAGCGGGGGGATGCTCGCATACAGTATTTTGGTGTCTTGAGCTCTTGCTTCCCACGACGCACCGAACATTCTTCTTTCTCGGCATTTTGAGCGGTTTGGGTTACGGCTTCGACAAGCTTGGGTCACCGCATCACTCGCCCTTCCCTCCAGCTCTCGCTGTAAACATTCTGGGTCACGTGAATATCGACGTGACCCAGAGTGTTGCGGACAATCTTTGGGCTTCCGGGTTCGTCCAGCCTACGGCTGGAATGCATGATGCGGAAGCTTCCAAAATGCCCTTTAACGCTCGGATCGGTCGAGTCCGGATCTCTGCAAAGAGTGGCTGCAAACGTTCCCGTGCAAAATGGAATGCGGGTGTGTACGTGCGAAGTCTGCCATCGAGGCGCCTAGGCGTCCGTCTGCGGGGGTCAAGAGATAGGCGTGAATGTCGCCCGCATGGGGCCCGGTTTGCACCGTTGCCATACCCGAGATTTGTCCGCGCTCGTTGATATTGCTAGCCGAGATGATGAAGAGGTTGGAGTCTTCGGGAATTAGCGTGTTGAGGTCGGTCATCACACCGTCCTGCCAGATGAAGCCGTGGGACCAGTTGTTGTCGGAGTCAACGTTGTTTCCCACGACTTGGCCCCGGTCGTTGATGCCGGTGGCGAAGGCGGCATGATCTCCCGGCAGAATGCCGAGGACTGTGAGTGCGCCGTCCGGCTGCCAAAGAGAGGCTACGTAGGTGGAGCCATCAGCGCTGCGGACTTTCCCGGCAATTTGCCCCAGGTTGTTGATGGCGAAGGCGAAATTGGATTTTGTACCTCCGAGGTCCTGCAACACGACGACAGTGTTGTTTTTCCACACTACAGCGTGCGTCGCGAAGAAGCAGTTTCCCGAGTAGCCTACGGCCTCGCCTCGATCGTTGATCCCGTTTGCGAAACCATCTGGATCGGTACCTACCAAAGGAAGAACATGGGCTTGGCCTTTTTCCCATAATACCGGGACGTCAGCCGGAACGGGCGGGCACGTGGGGTCAGCGTTAGCCGTTTCCGCAAATCCTACCACTTCTCCGCGATTGTTGATGGCGCTGGCTTGCCCGTTATTGCCGCCCACTGTCGGGAGAGCGCTCATGTGGCCGTCTCTCCAAAGAAACGGAACGCAGGTAAGGTGTGTGCCAAAGCCGCAAATGTCTTCGCCGTTCGGATCTAGAACAGCTGTTTCGGACATACCGACGGCTTCCCCGCGGTCGTTGATCCCACCCCAGTTGATCCAACTGTTGGCGCCGGGTTTGCCGAGCGTGCCCAGGTCGATGTTGAATCCGTAGATGCTGATCACCGCGCGGCCCCTGGAAACTGTCGTACCCATGTTATTCTCGGGAGGGTTCACGGTCCCATCCATGTTCTCCGCCCAGCCCTGATTGTTGAGGCCCATGGCCATACTAAAATTGTCCCGGCTGTTGTTAATACCCAAATCGGTAATTTTGAAGCTCGTTTGAGCGACTGCATCGCTGAAGCAACCCAGAACAATCGTGGTAACGCACGGTATCCAGAGATTCCGCAACCGTCTTAGTATGTTCATATCTCCTCGTTTTTCCTCCGGTGAAAGTTGCCGCGCCGAGATGACCGGCGATTTACGTCACGTACGACTCGGCGCTCTGGCAGTTCAGAGCAGAATTGGCATACAACTCCACAGATCCCTGCTGAGTGACCACTAAAGGAGCAGGTGGTGTTCCACGTTCACGACGATTACGTGACACAACAGGCCCAATAGTTCAGAGTTCGAAGACGAGTGGCGGATTAACAATTTCCTGGGGCGACCCACAAACGACCCGAGCGACTGTTTCTCCAACTTCTCATACAAGCTGGCGAGAGGTTACGAAATTCGAGAACACCGAGCAGCCAAGAGTGAGACAGATTATTTCGATTGATTTTCAAATCGTCGAACATACATACTAGTTTGTATGTTAGTTGCTCACGAGAAGAAACGAAAAGCCCGAGATCCGGAGCGTACACGGGAACGCTTGCTACAAGCCGCCTTTCGAGAGATTCACAGATCAGGCTTTCAGAGTGCCGGCATCGATACCATTCTCGCCGCCACCAACGTCACCAAGGGAGCGCTCTATTACCACTTCGAGAGCAAGGAAGCCCTAGGCTATGCCGTCGTCGAAGAAAAGATCGCAAAACTTACGCGCGACAGGTGGTTGCGTCCCATGCAGAGCGAGGGAAACGCCATCGATATCTTGATCGGCGTTGTCCAGCGCATACCAGCCAGTCCCCAAGACGTTCGCGCAGGTTGTCCGCTGCTTCTTTTGTCACAGGAGATGTCGCCGCTGGACGAGCAATTCCGGAAGCGACTGGAGAGGATATTCCTTGACTGGCAGGAAGGAATAGCAACGCTTCTGCGGAAGGGGAAGTCCCAGGGAACGGTTCGCAGCGACCTGAATCCAGCCGAGGCTGCCAGCTTTCTGATTGCGACGGTCGAGGGCTACGGGATGTTAGCAAAGAATGCGCGAGACGCGAAGGTGTGGAAAGCGGGAATCAGAAATATCGTGGGATGGCTGAGGTCTCTTCGGCCACCGGACAACTACAAGCGGGACTGACCGCATCGCGATCGGGCTAAGCGTTTCAAACTGCGTCATGAAAAGGAGAACGAACAATGACAAGAATCAGAGTGCCACGCAGGAAACTTCTCGCAACCGGGGCCTGCGCGCTGGTCGGTGGGGTGACTCTACCGGGACTGGCAAGGGCCAGCGCATTGGGAGGGCCTGACTCAACGAACGAGGAGATCATCCGTAAGTGGTACGCGGCGTGGGAAAAGAAGGATTTGGGCACGTTCAATATGCTGCTCGCCGACAACTTCACCTTTACGAGCGCGGCCGGCGACGACCACATCAGCAAGGGCACTTTCAAAACGCAATGCTGGGATACACAGGTTGATTTCATTGGACACTTTGACCTGGAGCGAATCACGACTGGCACGGGGGATGCTTTTGTGAAGTATCTTTGCCACACCAAGAACGGTAAATCGTTCCGGAACGTGGAGTATCTCCGCATCAAGAACGGACGGTTGGAATCTATTGAGTGTTATTTCGGCGCACAATCCACCTTTCCGTCAGCGGTAAGCACCGGGCAGAAGTAACTTGTGGACCGGCAGTCGCGTCGAGTAGCGCGAAGTCGGACAAGACGGCATTGCGAGGTTCCATCATGAGCGGCCCCAAGATTCAGGACCAGAAGGCCATTGCACGTGAGATGTTTATTCAACAAGCTGCTCATGCGAATGCGGACGTTTCGGCTAGCCCACTGCCGGGGGATACGATTTGCTCCACCAAGAGTAGACGGGACTACTCTCTTGAATCTAACGCAGAAAAAAGATTCTACGAACCTGCGGATACAGCATTGCTTCCCGTAACCCGCGTTGATGCGGCAAACCTCATCCGCGCCTTGCAGCAGTTGGAGGTCATAGCAAAACGACAGGCGCCACGAATCGCGTTCAAGGCAAAGGGTAGAATCTTGTTCATGGATTTAGCTGAGATCGTGGCAGTGCAAGCCGAAGGTAATTACGTTTCGCTGCGACACCAGCCGAATCCCTATTTGCTGCGCGAGTCTCTCTCATCCATGGCGGAGAAGCTCAAGCCGTACGGTTTTATTCGCATCCACCGCTCGGTCGTCGTGAATATTTCGGCCGTGGAGGAAATCCAACCTTTACCGACGGGCGAGTACAGGCTGCGTGTAAAAGGTGGGAAGGAATACTTGGTAACGCGCACGTACAAAGAAAACCTCAGAGATCTGGCTCAACTATGGGTAGGGTCAGAGCGGCTTTGCGGCTAACAGGCAGCAAGAGGTTTTACCTCGTTATTCCGTCATAGCATTCCCGATCGTCCCTTACGAAAAGTCAGCCGTAAACAGCGCGGCAGGATGAAAGCGCAAGCAGCAAATCTTGATGGGGCGGCTGCTGGGCGCTTGTTGCAACATGGGCTGTAATGCGCGAGGTCTTGTCCGTGCACATTGATTGCAACCCCAGAATGGAGAATGTGAGGCCAACCTGTAGTTCGGCTTTGATGAAATCCGTCGCGTAATCGTACATTTGGCCCTCACGGTCCCGAAACAGCGTTCTTGGAAATGAAGCAAAGCGTTGATGCGCTGTCCAGCGACCGACTCCCCCTGCTTCGCGAAAATAAAACTCCAGGTTGTCCAATTCAGAGGGTTCTCGAAAATGACTTTGTCGTCGTTACAGGCACCGCGCGTGATTTTATCCGGCTTCTCACCGTCGAACTGCACTGAAAAGACAATGAGAAAACCGGCTTGCCGGACTTGCCAATTAAAGGCCCCGTAGAAATAGCTAAGTGACTGTGGCGCCTCACCTTAGCTTATTTTCCCCACTGTTTCCAATGAGGAGACCGAGGGTTCGAATCCCCTCTCGTCCACCAAATTCCCCTCCACAATTTGAATCCGTGAGGCCGTTGAGGTTTCACCGCGATCTGCTGGGTGTTCGAAGCGCTTCTTGTATGTCATTTCTGACAGTGGTAGCTCACGACCGTAAATGAAAACCTTGGTGCGGCGGTGTTGGCGTAGCGTGGGTATTCTGAAGGATTTCCACCACCGCTAGAAAGCGCCACGTTAGTCCGGCACGGCCATACGGGGAGAGGCAGCAAGATGCCTGAGCAGAGTTCGAACGTCGAGATCGCGCACAAAATCAACGAGCAGGCTCATCGTCATGGGGCGGGGAGCGGCCGCCAGTCTCCATGGATCGAGATCGCCGAGGCGACGGTCCTTGCGGTTGTGGCCGTGGCGACGGCCTGGAGCGGCTATCAAGCCACCAAGTGGGACGCTGTCTCCAATCAGAACTATTCCCTAGCGGCCAGCACGAACATGCGGGCACAAGAAAAGGCTACGCTGGCGGGCCAGGATCGTCTATATGACATAGTGACTTTCAATGGTTGGATCGCAGCTCAGTCCGCGGGCAACAAAACACTTACTACAACATACGAGCATCGATTTCGTGCCGAATACACAGCAGCATTTTTGGCCTGGCAGAAGCTTGATCCGCTGCACAACGCCTCCGCGCCGTCGGGACCCATCTTCATGCCAGAGTACACAAACGCGAACGCTGAGGATTCCAAGAAGCTTGCCGGGGAGGCGAAGAACTACTTCGAGAAGGGCGTAAACACGCGGGAAACCGGCGACCACTACGTGAAGGTGGGTGTGTTCCTAGCGACGGTACTTCTGCTGACCGCACTCGGCCAGCGATTTGAGATGCGCGGGCCACGAGTCGTTATGCTTAGCGTCGCCTTCATTCTATTGATTGTCAGCACGTTTTGGATTATCACTTTCCCTCGCGCCTAGGGAGTTGCTCGATCGCGCTGGAGACGGCCTCAACGCTCGTTTTTTGACCAAAACACGAATCGACAGCGATGGGGTTCTCACTTCTTTTTCTTCTTGCCTTTCTTGTCCTTCTTGTCTTTCTTGGGTTTGCCCGACAAGGCCAGCTCCTTCACACCCTTCATCTTGTGTTTCTCCATCTCGCCGAGGAGACCTTCATCCGTCAGATCGAGCGGGTGCGAGTGCTTCCAGTCATGGTGGGCAATTTCCGAGAGCCGTTTGACGACATCCTTGTCGTCCACTTCGATAGCTAGTTCTCTTCGGCTGTCAAAGCTTCCGGGCGCCAGATTGATGGACCCCACGATAGCACGCGAATGGTCGGCAAGAAGCATCTTGGCGTGCAGTTTGAGATGTTTCAATTTGTGAATCTTGATGCCGACATCTTCCATGATGCGCATCCCACCAACCGCCTCAACCAGCTTCTCTTTCTTGAGCTTATGAGGAGGGCGAGCCATTATGTGAACCTTCACTCCACGGCGTGCCGCGCGGACCAGACGCTCGATAATGACGGCATCCTGGTAGCGCTCGTTCTGCAGGAAAATGGAATCCTTCGCTTCGTCGATAAACTTCGCGATGCGCTCGCGGCCGTTGCCGCAGCACCAGATTAAATGTGATTTCTCGTCTCCCCGGAAGGGCTTGCGATGCCAGTCGGCTTCGAAGCACGCGATAACTTCGGCGACTTCGTGGGCATGGGAAGTAACGATGGCGTAATCGCGCGTTTCGGTTATATTTTTCGTCTCCCAGTTCAGAGACTTAACGTAGGCCGTCGTATCATCGACGACCATCGACTTCTCGTGAGTGACGTCATATTCAGGGTTACTGTCCATAACCTTAACACCCGCAGCGGCAAGCGTTTTGTGCGTCTCCATGTTTTCCGATTCGCCGTCGCGACGAGCGGGATTCAGCATGATGCGGACGTCTACGCCGCGCTTCTGGGCGTCTAGCACGGCCTTAAGGATAGAAGGATCGGAGAAAAGGAACATTTTAACGCGCAGCGACTTGGTCGCGGCGTTGATGGCATCCAGAATCGGCTTAGCCGAATCGTCTGGCATTACGATAAGGGAACGTGACACGTGGTCTCCTTGCAATGGCCCGAGGGCACACCAGCCGCTGCAGAGTCATTTGCTCACGGGAACGGTAGTGTTCCTGGGGGAGAAGTTCTACTGTCAGAAGTTACAGTCGGTAGCTTAATTCGCGTCAATTAGAACCCCAAATCAGAGCGACGTTCGTCAGATACCTTGAATACGCCTCCATAAATAAAGAGCGCAAGAATCTCGGTATGCGCGTCGTCAGTCCGTACTTTTACGTCACTGTGCCGGGGGCTTGGGAGGGTGTTCGGCGCGTTCCTTGCGTTTCTCGGCTATTTGCTTTTGGGAAGGCGGGTAACTCTCGAAGCCTTTCGAGATTTGCCCAATCACTTTCGGCCAGATGGTATCGTCGTTAGTGATTTTCTGGTCCAGGTACAAGCGCCACGCCAGGTCTTTTCGCTTCGGATCGATCAGGTCGATGATGAGAGATGCGTCCAAGCTGGTTTCGGCGGTCATCATATCGTAAGTGTAGGCCCAGTAGTCGCCGACATACGGGCCGAAATCCACCCAATCTCCCACTGCTGCTGAGACAAGCTTGGATTGGCTGTTGGCCATATACCGCACGACGAGGTCTGGCTGCTGATCTGGCTTTACTTCTCTTAGGCCGCGCTGGGTCAGCGCCTTCGACACTCCTGCATGGACCTGATTGCTGATCAGACTAGGATCCAACTGTCGAAACTCCAGCGTATTCACGCCGCCGATGTAAGCAAAAGTCTTGAATGCCGAAAAATCCAAGTTGGGATCAAAATCGAAATTCATTCTCGCCAGCGCGAGAGGGGCAAGAATCAGAGTCAAAATGAGCAGGGGTACAGCGGCGGTTGCCTTCCTAAAAGACCAATGCTTTCCGGCTTTATGCGTTTCGTTCATCAGCAAATCCTTCTGGCCGGAATCCTCAGTTTTTCTCATCTTGCGCGTCCTGGGACCTTTTCGCTCGACAGAGGCTTTCATTTCCGGCCGGCGGTTTCTAGTGTCAGAAATGACAGGCGGTTGAGCACCCAAAAGCGCCTCAGGCCGTTTCTACCGGCACAACCACGAATCCCTCCGAGAGGTAAGCATGTAGCTGTAACTTCTGACAGTGGCGTAGCACCGGGGCCGCCGACTAATTTAGGTGCGCTTCAAACCACGGCCTGACGAATATTGCCACCGCAAACTCGACCCAAATCGCGAGTGGCCAAAAGGCCGGGAGGAAAAGGGCACAAGACTTCAGCCGCTGCAGCGCATCGATTGAAGTTCGCTTATCTCGGCTTGTGGGTATCGAGTAACGATCTCTTGCACGGATAGGACACTGAAATGTCGAAAGCTAGACCAACTATAGGAACCGACGGACTCCCGCTGCCGATCCTGCCGCCGGAACGGGACGCGCGCGTTTGGGCACGGCTTGTGCGCGTGATGTTTTACACCCCGGGCTTCATGGGACTGTTGCTCATCAAGACGGGCGAACCAGCGAGCTTTGGCATCACGGTGGAGTTGCTGATGCTCTCCAGCGCGGCGGCCATCGTGGGCGGCCTGTTCATCGGCACGCAATCCACGGATGCAGGAGCCGATACTTCGTCGAGGATCGGCACTTGGAGTGGGTCGCTGGTGATCGAGCTGCTCGGCGTGGTGCCCTTCCTGTGCGCTGTTCCGGTCCTATTTCATGAATTGGCGCACAGTGCGCTCCTGCACTCCAAGGCGCCTGGCGCGGTGGACGTCGTTTTGGGCGCCTCCGAGCTACTGCCCGCGATGGCTATCTTACCGTTCATGGTTTACCAACTCGCTGGATTCGGGACCATGCACTTCGTCCTGCGCAAGCCTATAAACTGGATCATCAACATCCTCGTTCTCTGCCTGATCATGGCGAGCTACGTCGCCTACCGCGAGGAAGCGTTCGTCATCGAAAAAAGGTTCGCTGCCTCTCTGGTTGTCATCATGGCGATTACTGTGTGCTATGGCGTGCTCAGACTGAGGCAGATGCAAACTGCCTATGACGCTAATTGCCCGCCGAAGCCCCCGAAGGATAAGTAGCAAGCGTCCTTGGCGAACGGAGGTCTCTATTGCTGTTGATGCGGAGAGGCCGGTTCCCGAACGCCACTGAATGCGTCGGGAGAAAATGACCGGCCCCGCGGCTCGCATGAGAAGGTGAGGCAGGCTCGGGTCAGGACTGCCCGGCGCTGCGCTTCTTTTCTCTTTCATTTGCGCGAACATCGGCTTCGTGATCGCGCTGGCGTCTTTCCTCGGCTGCTCCTTCGCTACGGAAGGAGCGAGCAAACTCGTCGACCTGTTTCTCTGCTTCTTCCTTTGCGATTCCGTAACGCTCCTGAATTTTCCCGACCAATTGATCCCGCTTGCCGTGGATTACGGTGAGATCGTCGTCTGTGAGATTTCCCCACTTTTCCTTTACCTTGCCAGAATACTGTTTCCATTTTCCTTCCAGCTGATCCCAGTTCATCGGAGTCTCCTGTCTTTCTAGTTTTTCCGTGATGCCTACCGGCTCGGCCTTGCGCCAGCTGGGGAACGCGCCAAACCTTACAACACAAGAGAAGCACGCGAGCGGAAGAGCGTACATACAGGGAAACACTGAGAAAGGAGGGATGAGGGGCCTCCGACAGGAATACAGCTTCCCTTGGAGACCCCTAGGGGTTCCACCGTATGGAGATTGCCGCGCCCCGGGCTTACAACAGAGAAGAATCGTAGAGACGTTCCGAACTAGGGACTCAGGCAAAAGGGACGATTCAGGGCCAAAAAAATCTGACTGGGACACATAAGGAGGTCGTGATGCTACGTTGGGCTTTGGGGTTCTTTATCTTGGCGCTTATTGCAGCAGTGCTCGGCTTTTCGGGAATTGCACTGGCCGCGGCGGGGATCGCGAAGATCATCTTCTTTATCTTCCTGGTTCTTTTCCTCGTGTCGCTGGTGAGCCATCTCCTGCGCCGTACCTGAGAACACAGCATTTACGTTTTCTCCATCAGCGATAAGCGATGGAACAGATTTTGATTCGCAAGTGCGGAGGAACCATGAGCGGACGAACAATCCTGGGGATAGCACTGGTCGTCATCGGTCTTTTTGCGCTGGCGTATCAAGGCTTCACCTACACAACACAAAAAAAGGTCGTAGACATCGGTCCCATCCAGGCAACGAAGGAAGAACATCACACCGTTCCTCTTCCTCCGATTCTTGGCGCCTTAGCTTTAATCAGCGGGGTCTTTGTTGTTGTGGGCGGCCGGCGCGAAAATTAGGATCCGGCTAGTTAGTACGAATCTTCACAAAAAAAGCATGGAGGATATAACTATGAATCGTATCACGGCACTTTTTGCGGGTGCGCTGATGCTGGCGCCCCTCTCATTCGCAGGAAATGCAGCAGACGACAGTAGAAAGGATGAAAACAATCGTTTACAGAACGCCGGAACGGTCATCCAGGAGATTCTCGATATTCCGGATGACATTCCCCAAGACCTGCTCGACAAGGCGCGCTGCGTGGTGGTGATGCCATCTGTTCTAAAGGCTGCCTTTGTCGTTGGAGGAAGCTACGGCCGGGGAACGATGGTTTGCCGCACCGGCAAAGATTTCACCGGCCCCTGGGGCGCGCCAGCCATGTACGCCCTGGAAGGCGGCAGCGTGGGACTGCAAATTGGAGCGGAAGCTACCGACTTCGTGATCCTGGTGATGAACAATCGTGGCGCAGAAAGCCTACTGCATAGCAAAGTTAAGCTCGGCGGCGACGCTTCCGTAGCGGCGGGACCGAAGGGACGGACAGCGTCAGCAGATACAGACGCCTACATGCGTGCAGAGATGCTCAGCTACTCGCGAGCGCGCGGCGTTTTCGCCGGCGTGTCACTGGAAGGTTCGACACTTCGTCCTGACAACGACGCCAACCACCGCTTGTACGGTCCAGATGCTACGGCTGCGCTCATCATTACCGAGCCGAAGTATGAGTCTCCCGAATCGGGAAAGACCCTTGTGCATCGCTTGCAGAAGGCCTCTCCTGAACGTAAGCAGTAACGCAGCCCAAATTGGTAAGCCACATTGGGGATAAGGGCGAGGCGATGTTGCCTCGCCTTTTTTTGTGGCTCGCCCTTTGTAAGTTTCAGCAATTCGAGCCTCAAGGATTCGCAAGGAATAAGAGGTTATGTGCAATTTTATACAGCTTGAACTGTATTGTTCGTGATTCTCTGTGGTTTTATATCTAGTAGCGACCAAGGCTGAGATCGAAGAAGCCAACCGTACAGGAGATGCTGCCGTGATGAACAGCCAGATCGCAGATTCGGAACAAATGCTTATCGCAAGGGCGCGGGCAGGAAGCCGGACCGCGTTTGGTGAACTCGTCCGACGGCATTCCCACCGCGTTTACGGGATGTCTTTCAAGATCCTGAAGAACCGTGAGGACGCAGAGGATAATTTGCAAAATGTCTTCTGCAAAGTTTACGGCAAGATCCGGCAATTTGAAGGAAATTCCCAGTTCTCGACCTGGCTGGTTCGCATCGCCATCAATGAAGCGCTGATGATGCTGCGCAAACGCCGACCAGAAGACGCGGCAGCTCTCGCTGACCAGGATCGAGAACTGGACGGCAATGAGACGACCATGGAGCCGAGAGATTTGCGAGCGGATCCCGAGCGCCTGTACTTGACGAAGGAATTGGCTACAAAAGCTCTCGAGGCTTTGCATCCCACGCTTAAGCACACTTTTATCATGCAAAAAGGGGAAGGCTGGACGAGCCGGGAATTGGCTAAGGCCATGGAAATCACTCCGGAACTGGTCAAATCCAGAATTTTCCGAGCACGCGTGAAATTGCGGCGCCGGCTATTGGTGCTCGCAAAGCCACAATCGATGGCGCTTCAAACCTAAATCATTCAACGAGCGCGAGCAGCGACTCAAACGAACCCACAATAAGGCCCCAAAGTTTTTATCTCCCTTGGGGCCTCTGCAATTCAATCCTTGATGAACAGCTTTGAAGAACCGGTTTACTTCGGGGGCATGGCGGAGGCTGGGGTTCCACCGTTTTTCTTTGCCCTGCGTTTAGTCCGAGGAAGTGGCCTTTTGACCTTTCACTTGCAGCTCATTGACTACCTGCTTTACGTTTGGCACGTCGGTGGCGAGTTTTTGAACCCAAGCCCGCTTGGATTGTGAATTTACTTTGCCGTTCAAGGTGACCACGCCATTCTTTACATCGTATTTCACGGCCCTATCCAGTTTGTGTTGAACGAGAACGGCGTCAAGATTCTTTTCAATTCCCTTGTCGAGGTCGGAGTCCACCTTCTTCGCGATGCTTTCATCGCCGGCCGGCCGTACCGCAATCTGATCGGAAACAACTTGTGTCCCGGCATAAGACTTGGCAATCGTTTCTGCTTGTGCCTTGTCCGCATCTGAAGCAGTGTTACCGGTCAGGGTCACCACACCCTTGTCGCGATCCTGGCTGACGCTGACATCCTTTAACCCCGCCTGATCGAGCGACTGGCGGATGCTGGTGACTACGTCCGGCGATTTTGTCGGCGTATCTGAACAGGCTGCCATGCTGCCGATAACCAGAAGTGCCGAGACATAACAGAAAGTTTTTAGTGATCTCATTTTTCTCCTTTTCTTAGCCAAACACATTTATGGACACCGAGCGATCCAGCTGTAGGTTGCAATAGGAAGGCCCGCTCGCAGCTTTACTATGGGAGCAAAATGCGAGGGTCGCCATCGGTGTTAGCTGGTAGAAATGCCGTAGATTCACGGTAAGTAGACGAGATGAGCATCCTCGCGCAATGAGTTGTCTCTGCAGACGTGCCTAACGGCGGATCTCAAATTAGGAGGCCAGCGGCCAAGGGTAACTTCCAATCCGGTCAAACTGCAAAGGCCCGCCTCGGGTCACCGTGTGCAGTCACTCCCAAGAAGGACGTGACCGCTGGCGATCTTTCCAATCATGAGACCATCGTGGACAATTGCAGCAGAGTTTTCCATCCGTGAAACTCTGTAGAAATTGAATCTTACGAATTAGCCTTGAGGAGGAACGGTAAGGGAAGGCGGCATCGTCTCGTTAACGGTCGAAGGATTAGGATGTCCGCTCATCTCACTAATCACACTTTTCACGACTTCGCTATCCATCTTGGGGCTAATATAGACGCCCTCTCCGGCCACCACAATGAGTGCTTTCACCAATTCTTGCTCCGCGTCTGTCTTCAGCAGGTACCCTCTGGCACCTGCGCGAAAGGCGCTGCGCAGTAATTCCGCCGATTCGTGAAGAGTCAGCAATACTACTTTGATCTCAGGTTGACTCTTTCGAATAGCCCGCGTGGCCTCGATCCCGTTTAGTCCTGGCATGGACACATCCATGATGATGACTTCGGGTTTTAACTCAGCTGCTAGACGGATAGCATCTTTCCCGTTTTCCGCTTCTCCGCAAAACTCCCATTCCGGGGATGCATGCAGGATGGTTTGAACACCACGACGGATAAAGGCGTGGTCATCGACGATAAGAACCCTAGGCATGGTCTACGGTCTCCTCGATTCCTCGATGGGAGCCACAGACCGATCCAAGCAAAGAACCGCCGGTTGGTTGAAGAGGCATGGGTTTCCAAAGTGTTGCTCATATCCATTCAAAAACGCTACGTGCGCGACCACGGGGAGCGTCACGCCTCGATGATTTGATTCTTTACGGCGTACCGCACAACCTCGCTGACGGAATGCATCTCCAGTTTTCTCATAATATTTGCACGATGCGTTTCGGCCGTCTTGACGCTTATCCCGAGAGCGACGGCCACTTCCTTGCTGCTCTTCCCTTCTGCGAGCAGTTGAACGATCTCACGTTCGCGAGACGTAAGCCTGTTTCGCAAATGAGCTTCCGGATCGGGGACTGAATTCTTGTTTGCGAACCCGTTCAGAAGCATTTCTGCCGCGCGGGATGTGAAAAATGTTCGATGATTCGCCAGAGCTTCGACGGCGCTTACAAGATCCCGATCCGCGTCGGACTTCATGATATAGGCTCGGGCGCCGGCCTCGACGATGTCGCGCACAAGTTGGTCTGAAAAATGAAGCGTTAGGATAAGAATACCCATTTTTGGAAATGACTTATGGATTCTGCGGGCGGCCTCGAGACCATTCAGGTCCGGCATGCTGATGTCCATCACTATGATATCCGGCTTAAGTTGCTCGGTGAGGGCAACCGCTTCCCTCCCGGTTTTGGCTTCCCCACATACTTCCCATCCGGGCCGTGAGGTGAGGAGCTGTTTGAGGCCCCGGCGAATGATGTCGTGATCGTCCGCAACGAGAATTTTCACCGTGTCCATCCCCAATCTCAAAGGTGTCACCGGAAACCGCGCCGGGCTGTCGGGTGCGCGCGACTCATATCGCTGAGCATGTGAAGCCTGGTGCAGGTGTCCCATGTTGTGCGACCAATGAATATTACACTTGGGCCGCCAACCCCATACGGTTTTCCCTGTATTTTACTCCCTCCGGACCATTGTTGGGCGCGTTTCGCCTGGTAGCACAAGGCAGTAGGCTCAATGAGCTAGTTGGGATCGAGTGCCCCGTCTGCATCGACATACCCTAACGCAATTTGGCCACTACAGGCTTACCTCGATTGTTGGAACGATCGGCTTCTAGTTGAATGGTCCGCGGAGGGCACACCAAAATGCTGATCATACTTCTGGTAATTCTGCTCCTGATGAGTCTGGGAAGCCTGCCGACTTGGCCGCATAGCCGGGACTGGGGCTACTACCCGAGTGGAGGGCTGGGCTTGGTCGTCGTAATTCTGGTCGTTTTGTTACTTCTTGGAAGAATTTGAGGTTCTACGCTGGCTTGAAGTCGAAGGACACACCGTCAGCAAAACCAGTATCAACTGTTCCAAGCCAGAACGTCACTTAATCGAGAAATCGTACGATCGTAAGAAAAAGGAGGCTTACATGTTCATCGCATTGTTTGCAATTTTGTTGCTCGCGTGGCTGGGTGGCTTCCTGGTTTTTCACGTGTCCGGCGCGCTGATTCACATCCTGTTGGTGCTCGCGGTTATCTCGCTGATCGCCCATTTTTTTCGACGTCAAACCGTATCGTGAACTGCCTGTGCGATCTTCCTTGCTCTCGAATTGAGCGTGAGGAGGTATCGCACATACAAACTGCCGATGGCGAGAGGGAGAGGAACGATCTGTATGATGCGCAGCTCAACAGAATTGCTCCAATCGCGCTTGTTAAGCCGTATTGCGTGGCTGCTTTGGGCCATTGTTCTCGTACTTCTTATGGCCTTTTGTTTTTTTGCGAGTTCGTTCTGCATCACTCTGCTGCTCGCCGCATTTCTTGCCATTCTGGTGGATCCGCTCGTCACGAATTTGGAGCGTTTGCGTGTCCCGCGCTCTGTTTCGGCAGCGACTATCATTGTTTCCGGGATGCTTTTTTTCTGCTTTCTGACGTACTCCTCTTACAATCGCGTTTCCGATCTCGTGGACGCCATGCCGCAATACGCGGACCGGATCCGCGACGCTATCAGGCCCTTGAGCCAGAAGATCGAAAGGGTTCAGGAAACCGCCGGTACTCTGAATCCAGAAGTATCTACAAATACAAACACAAAGAAGATTGCGGAAGTTAAGGTTAAAGAACCGCCCAGCTGGCCTTCCTATATTATTCGCGGCGTCGGCCCGGTGTGGGGAGCCGTCATTATTATTGGAGTCGTGCCCTTCCTGATGTTTTTCAATTTGCTCCGTAAAGATCAGATGAATCAACGGCTGGAGAGTTCCCTGGGCGCTATGATCGATGTCCCGCAATTTGTCCGGCGCGTAACCAAGATGGTGCGTGGCTTCGCGGTTGGAAATTTGCTCATTGGTTCAGGAATGGCCGGTGTTACGGTGGTGGTCCTTCTAACCTTGAAGATACAAGGCGCGGTGGTACTAGGGATTGTGAGTGGTTTCCTGAACCTGATTCCCTTTTTGGGTGTCATCCTCGCTATCCTAGTTCCGGTCGCCGCAGCGCTCTTGCAATTTGATACAGCGGGCCCGTTTGCGATCATTGTATTGACTGTTGTGTGTCTCCACATCATTTCGGCCAATTTCCTGATCCCGAAAATAATCGGTTCGCGAGTGAACATAGGGCCTGTCGCGGCCACAGCGGGGATCCTCTTCTGGGGATGGCTTTGGGGGGTGATGGGTATTCTGCTCGCCGTGCCTCTGACGGCGTTCGTAAAAATCGTGGCCGATTGCCATCCATCCTTGATTCATATTTCCAACTTGCTTGCGGAATCTCCCCGGCCTGTTTCTCCCTGGATTGAAACAGACCTGGAGACTGTCTACAAAACGATCCCTTTCATCCGCAAGAGATTTCCAGCTAAAGCAAAACCTTAAAGATGGGACAATGTGGAGGGCAGCGTTTTTCCGCGCAGTCGATGGCCTTCCGCTCGATTCAGGAAACGTGTTCCGTTTCGTTTTGGAGGCCCTGCTCTGCTCGGCCCGATAAAGCGACAGAGGAATCCGGTGAGCCTATAGTGAAGAGGACTCCTTAATTCTCTTCGAGGAGTATCAGGCAGATGCAATACCTTTCGGGCGACACTCGCACATGGCTGATTTCAGGAGCAATCCTCGCGGGCGCAATTGCCGTGGCGCTCGTCGTACATTTTGCTCTATTCTTTGCCGCGGAAAGACTCCTTCGGCGCAGGGGCACAAATTCAGAGTCCTTACTTTCCAAGCGAGCTAAGAAATCGACGCGCCTCATTTTTCCACTGCTGGCCCTGGTTCTCGCCGCGCCACTCGCACCAATCCCCGCAGATTTAAAGAGCATGCTGGAGCACGCTCTGGGCCTGGGCGTGATTGCCTCGATTGGGTGGGCGACCATCATTCTGACGGAGCTGGCCGGAAACATCATCTTCGCCCGCTATTCCATGGATTCGCCGGACAATCTCAGCGCCCGCCGGATTCGGACGCAGACGCAAGTCTTGCAAAGGATTGCCACGCTGACCGTGAGCATCGTAACGGTGTCCGTGATGCTCATGACGTTTCCCGCGGTTCGTCACCTTGGTGTGAGCCTGCTCGCGTCCGCCGGGCTTGCGGGCCTGATTGTCGGTATGGCGGCGCGCTCCACGCTTTCTAACTTGATAGCCGGGATTCAAGTTGCCCTTACGCAGCCGATCCGCATCGAGGACGCCGTGGTTCTGGAGGGCGAGTGGGGATGGATCGAGGAAATCAATACGACCTACGTTGTCGTGCGGCTTTGGGATCTCCGCCGGCTGGTTGTGCCGCTGAGTTATTTCATCGAGAAACCATTTCAGAACTGGACTCGCACTAGAGCTGATCTCCTGGCGACCGCCATGATCTACGTGGACTACACCGCTCCTGTCCAGGAACTACGCGAAGAACTCCATCGCATTCTTGAATCGACCGAGCTATGGGACAAGAGGACCTGGGCGTTGCAAGTGACCGATGCAACGGAACGCACCATTCAAATCCGCGCGTTGATGAGCGCACGAAGCGGACCCGCAGCATTCGATCTGCGATGCCATGTGCGAGAAAGATTGGTGCAATTTCTGAGAGAAAAGTATCCCCTCGTTTTGCCTAAGCAGAGGGAACAACAATTCATCGCTGGGCAAAATTAGAACGTCTCAATTGTTTTTTTTCTTGCACCGTATTGCACGAGGACTTGTCAGTTTTCCTTCTCAACGCCAGACTCATTTGCAACAGAGCCCTTCTCCCTCTACGAGCATCGCGCCCCTTTTTTACAGGAAAGACCCGATGGTTGCGAGCGCGGTGCCTGGGTATTCTGAAGTCCTGAAACACCTCCGAAACACCCACCGAGAGCGGGTGCCTGGCCGAACACAGGTGCCCGCTCTCTTCCCTCCCCCGAGCCAAGAAACAAACTAACGATCATTTCGGGCTTGCCAATCGGAATGAGCAACTGCCGTCGTTGATGCGCTGAGAAGAATCAATCACGGAGTGTGTGCACCATCAGGACTCTGATTCCGCGGAGTACGCTGAAGGAGATAAAGACAGCCCTGCAGGCGGATGGAACCCCGTTAAGGTCTCTAAGTTTTGGATTCGGAGGTTGCAATTCCGAAGCGCCGGCTCCCCTGTTATCCTTGGCGAGCCATCTTTGCGTCAACCACGCAGGCGTTTCGAACGCTGTAAATGAAGTATTCGCCTGGCGCCGTGGCGGCAATACGAGCCAATTGGGACTTCGCCTCTTCCAGCCCTTCCACAGCCTTCACCCAGAGCGGGTGACCATCGGGTAGTTTTTTGAAGATGTCGAATTTGGCACCCATAAATTCTCCCGAACCAGTTTTGTGGTGACTGCCTGAGATAGGGGCAACCATTGCGCCATTCTCGCATTGGAATTAAACATTTTCAGAATCAATAAGTTATGGATGAAAGGCGCGGCGGGTGATTCTTTTGTGTGTGTCGAAATGCAATTTTTCTTGTCGCAATAGGTATTTTTTGCTCGGTTATCCTGTACTAGAACTTGAGAAAATCCCCGAATTTGTGTATTCCCGCGTCAGGACGCGAACGTCGGAAAACTTCGGACGAGCTACTTTTCTTGTTGACCTTCTGAACTTGCGTTCGGCAGGGGGAGCGTAGCAGTAACGGTAGTTCCTTCTCGATTGGAAGACAGCTCTAGGCTTCCGCCCAGTTGGCGTAGGCGCTCGTTCATGCCGCGCAGTCCAACACCAAACGTGCCCATCCAGTCTTGCGCACGGTCTTCCAAATTCTTCGATTGTGTTCCTTTGCCTTCGTCAATGACCTGCAAGAGGACCGTCTGATTCATAGTCAGCAACCGGACAATCGCAGTGGAACTGCCAGAATGACGATGCACATTCGTCAAGCTTTCTTGCAGCACTCGAAATAACGCCAATTCCAGATCGCCAGGAACGCGATCGAAGTCAGGCGAAACATCGAAAGTGGTCTTGATTCCACTCCGCTTTGTAAACCCCTCCAAATACCACGGAACCGCAGATTTCAGGCCTAACTCCTCAAGCATCGGGGGATACAACAAATACGATATCGTGCGAACTTCCGATATGGCCTCTTCAATCAGCTGTGAGCACTCGGCCAGCTCATTGCTATCCCGTGGCTGGTTTCGTTGCGCCGAGGACTTCAGCGAATCCACCTTCATCTTCAGCCCAACAAGGTATTGGCCAACGCTATCGTGAAGATCTCTGCCAATGCGTCGGCGTTCTTCGTCTTGCGTTTGCAATAGCCGGAGGGAAAGTTGACGGAGCGACTTTTCCGAATCGTGCAACTTTCGCTGCGCCTCCGTTCTCTCATTGATCTCTTTTCGCAATATCTCGTTGGTTTTTATCCTCTCGGTATAATCACGAGTCACTTTTCCGAATCCGATCAGTTCTCCGCTCTCGTTTCTTATCGCCGAAATGATCACATTGGCCCAGAAGCGCGAGCCATCTTTGCGCAGCCGCCATCCCTCATCTTCAAACCGCCCTTCCTTGGCGGCAACCACCAATTCTCGCTCCGGTTTACCCGCCCGGAGGTCCTCCTCCGGATAAAAGACAGAGAAGTGCTTCCCGATGATCTCGGAAACGGTATATCCCTTAATCCGTTCGGCTCCCGTATTCCAGCTGCTGACGTGGCCCTGCACATCTAACATAAAGATTGCGTAGTCCTGAACGGCGTCCACCAAAAGCCGGAATCGCTCTTCCGTGCGGCGGAGCGCGATCTTGCCATCTCTGCTTTTCAGGAACGTGTCGCCGTCCTGGAACAAAGCAACCGAGTGTTCCGCGCAAATTCTGACCAACGGCTGGATGTTCTTTTCACCGTGACAATCAGCCATCGGATACGCGCACCGCAGTGAGAAAGAGTATTTTTTCGCCAGTCCGTTCCAGAGCTGTTCGAGCCGGATGGCAGCTTCAATTTTGCCTTCCGTCCACAACAACGCAACCATCTCTCCGAACGCGGCGATCTCGGGACGCGGACTCTTGAGCGCGGCGGTGATTCGGGCTATGGCCCCACCGACGCTCTCCACGAAGCGATCTTCGTCGGGCATCCCGTTCACCATAATTTTAGACAGCAGTTCAGAGGCGTCGAGGGCAACGTACCTTCCCTGCCTGCTGGCCTTCTGCGTGTCCAAACCGCGGGCCTGCAACCGTTGCTGCAGTCCGTCGACGTGTACCTTGGTGGCGATGATGATGGCGGCATTGCCGGCGCCGAGAGCGGAACCAATAAAGTCACTTAGCGCCTCAAGCAGCGCATCGCTCTCTTGATAAAAATAGACAAGGTGTTCGCCATGAGGGGCAGTAATGACGTACTGCTGAAGCCGCAAATTCCTAGGGTCTGGGCTCAAAGCGCTTGTAGTCATTTCGACCCTCCGGCGTGTCGGATGAGGGGGGCGCCACCGCCGTATTGTTCAACCGGGGCACCGCTGCCGCGTCATCCTGCTTCAAGACGAGTTGGTTTCCAACTCTCCAAATTGAACGTAACACACCCGTTTTGTTTAAGCACTCCTAATCCTGGTCACTCGATTTCCCAGTCGGGGTGCTAAGCTCATGTCGATACGGCAACTACGAAAGCCTTGAGAGTCGAGCTTCGCGATGGAATTTCTTATGCACGTACATATCCTGATCCGCGCGGGCCATAAGCTCTCCAAGCGAGACAGGAGTCTGCGGATCGAACCGCGCCGCCCCGATGCTGAACGAGAGCTTATAACGCGTATCCTCCGCGTTCCCTTTTTCGAGACTCTTCTCAATGCGCGGCACGATGGCTTGCCGGCTCGGAATGGTGGCATCCGAAGCCAACACTGCAAACTCGTCTCCGCCCAGCCGGGCAAGAATATCCGAATCGCGGAAAGTCTCCTCCAGCGCATCGGCGGCTCGGACGAGCGCCAGGTCTCCTTCGCGATGCCCGAAGGAATCATTGATCTCTTTCAAATTGTCCACGTCGCAAAAGAGGACCAATACGTTTTCAGTATGGCGATGAGCCAGTTTAAGCTGGTGTGTCGCTGACGCCAGAAAACCGCGCCGATTGTAAAGGCCGGTAAGCTCGTCGGTCACGGCCAGCGACCGGATTTCCCGATCGATTAGCGACTGCCTCAAAGCGCAGGATGCGGCTCGCTGGAGAGCATTGTCCAAGCTCCGCGCGTTCATAGCGCCGTACTTCAGCCCATTCGATATCTCTTCCAACGCAGACAAAATCTGCTCAAGTTCAGGATCGTTCGAACGCAAAGCGGAATATAGCGCAGACTCCAAGCTCTCTTTTTGAGCGCTCATTCCACGATCCATGGAGAGTACCTTGGCGTTTGGATCGTGATATATGTTAGACAGACCTTCGGGAGCCTCTCGGTCGCCAACATACCTATCAATTTTTCGTAAAGAGCCCCGCAAAGACATCGCTCCCCCTCGTCCCCAGGACTCAAGCCGTCAGCTCCAATGCAAGCCACTGTAGTTTTTCAGCCATCCGCGAACTATCCGGTAAACCCTGTATTCGCCCTCTAGGGAATACTTATTCGATCCTCTGCGGGTTCCTCTAGCTTCGATTAGGCATACCCACCCTAGAATCGCCTCCGAATACGGCATCCTTCGTTAATTCCTACTCCCATCACCCGATGGGAAGGAGTTTGGCAGTCCTCTAGGATGCGGTTCATGTAAGAGGACGCTGGCTGGTTCGCGTCCACAAATCGCGCCTCGCAATCCGCGCAGCCCGCCGCTACTTAGCAAGACCGGGTAAGCGAAGGATGACCAGGCAGAAGGAAACACAATGCGAATTATGCTTTCGATTCGTTCGTTGCTGTTCACGCTGGCGATGCTGGTTACGTCCGTGGCGTCGCTCGCGCAGGTCCGTGTAGGAGTGGCCATAACCATCGCGCCGCCTGAACTGCCCGTCTACGAACAACCCATCTGCCCCGGCGACGGCTACCTTTGGACGCCCGGATATTGGGCTTATGGTGATGACGATTACTATTGGGTGCCGGGAACCTGGGTAGTGGCTCCTGAAGTCGGTTTTCTGTGGACGCCAGGCTACTGGGGCTGGGGAGATGGCGGTTACGTTTTCTATGATGGCTACTGGGGACCGCAGGTAGGTTTCTACGGCGGGATCAACTACGGCTTCGGCTACTTCGGGCACGGTTTCGAGGGCGGACGGTGGGACAACGGGCACTTTTTTTATAACCGCGCCGTCTTGAACGTGAACGTCAATGTGATTCACAACGTTTACAACACCAGGGTCAACGAAACCGTCGTCAACCGCGTCAGCTTCAATGGTGGGAATGGCGGCATCAACGCGCGTGCCACGGCACAAGAAGAAGCGGCCGCGCGTGAGCGACACATTCCGCCTGTGGCTGCGCAAACGGAGCATATTCAAGCCGCACGCTCTAATCCGGAACTGCGCGCTTCCGCGAACCACGGCAAGCCGCCTGTCGCTGCGACCTCCAAGCCTGGAGAATTGAAAGGTGGAGGAGTGGTAGCGGCCCGAGAAGGCGGAACGGTTCATGAGCCGGCAGCACGTCCCGAGAACAATACTGCTTCGCGCCCCGAGAACAGCGCTGCCGCTCGCCCCAACCCCCCGGTCCATCCCAGCGACCTCCCGGCTGCAGAGCGCCCTGCCCCGCCAAACACCGGGAATGCGAAAACGGACAAGAAATACCAGCAGCAACAAGACAAGCTGCAGGCAAAGCAGGATCAAGAACGCCAGAATCTGCAGAAGAAACAGGACCAAGAACACCAGAAGCTGACTCAACAGAAGGCCAACGACACGAAAAAACAGCAGGTGGAGCAACAGCACCAGCAACAAACACAGCAACTGGCGCAAAAGCACACGCAGCAGCAACAACAGTTGCAGCAACGCCAAGCGCCACCACCGCATCAAGCGCAAGCTAAACCGCCGAAGGCTTAATCGGCTTCGAGGCTCTTTAACCGGCGGACTATCCGCCGGTTAAAGGCGGCTTAGGAGGCAGCCTGGTTGCCGGACAACAATTCACTAGCCTGAGCAAGGACACTCGCGGCGTTTGCAGGATCCTCGAGACGGCCACGAGCGAAGTCTCTCGTTCCGCCCCCTTTGCCACCGAACTTAGCCAGGACCTGTTTTAGAAGAGCGCTCATATCTTTCGTTGCCGTGGGGTGCTGCGCGAAGAGGACGTTCCCAGAACTCAGTTCCGCCAGCAGCGCGATCGATTTTTCCGTTTTTGCAAACTGCGTCGCGAAGAATCCAAGAAATTCGGCTTCGGCGTCTTCGAAAACTCGATGCACAATGCGCAGGCCATCGGCGTTCGGCGTGGCTTCGCGAACGGCTTGTCCTGCTTCGATTTCCGCGAGACGTTGCAGTAGCGCGCGTGTCTTTTTGAAATTAGCGTCGCGCTCGGAAAGGGAGCGCTCCGCGGCGGCAACCAGTTCTTCCGGCGCACAACTTAGTTTTTCCGCGGCGGAGCGAATTCGCAGAAAATCCTGACGAGCGGTGCGTTCCGCTCGTGCGCCGCATACGAATTCCACGCGCCAATCTTGGCGCATCTTCGTGCAACGCCGGAGGAGGAGCGTCCCAATCTGGCCGGTGCTCTTGACGTGCGTTCCGCCGCACGGTTGTAAGTCGGCGCCCTCGATCTCGATAGCACGCAAGATTCCCGCGCGATCCACTTCTTTGCGCACACCGAGTTCAGCTAAGTCCTCGGGAGTGCCATAGCGAACGGTGAGGGGCCTGTCTTCAAAAATAATCTTGTTGGCGGCGCGTTCGGCGCCTTCCAGTATCTCGTCCGAAGGTTCGGGACCTCGCAAATCGATGGTGCAGAAGTCAGTTCCCAGATGGAAGGAGACCGTCGGCCTCCCATATCGCTCTTGAAACATGGCCGAAAGCAAGTGTTGTCCGGAGTGTTGCTGCATGTGATCGAAGCGACGCGGCCAGTTGATGCAACCGAGGACATCCGGACTGCTGGGCTTGCGATCGACGATGTGGATGATTTCGTCGCCATCGTCGCGAACGTCGAGGACATTCGCGTCGCCTATCTTGCCTAGATCGTTCGGCTGGCCGCCTGAGGCTGGGTAGAAAGCGGTGCGATCAAGAATCAGTCCCCAGACCTGTGCCGTAATTCCGGAGTTCACGTCCGGCGGAAGGACTTCGCAATGCATGATTCGCGCGTCGAACTCTTTCACGTATGCGTCGTCATAATAGATTCGATGTGTCTTCATAGGGGTTTGAAAATTTATACGTGCAAGGCGCGTTGCCACGCTTCCGAGTATTTGTAGCCGGAGCCGGTGTTGAACAGCACGACGGTTTCGTGCGGCTTGATCCAGCCACAGGCGGCGAGTTTGCGAGTGGCGATGACCGTTGCGGCACCTTCCGGCGCGGCGAAAATTCCCTCAAGCGACGCCAATTCCTTCCCCGCTTGCAGCATTTCCTCATCGGTCACGGTTAGCGCGGTTCCGTGAGTTTGCTTGAGCATGCGCAAAATGAGGAAGTCGCCGAGCGGTCCGGGCACGCGGAGTCCAGAGGCGAGAGTCGCGGCGTTTGGGAAGAATTCCGAGGTCGCACGATGAGCTTCCCATGCTTTCACGATCGGCGCGCAGCCTTCCGCTTGCACTGCAACCATGCGCGGCCTCTCGGGGCCGATCCAACCCATCTCTTGCATCTCGTCGAACGCTTTGCACATGCCAATTAGGCCGACGCCGCCGCCGGTCGGATACAGAATCACATCCGGAAGCTTGCCGCCGAGCTGTTCCCAAAGCTCGTAGCCCATAGTCTTCTTGCCTTCGATGCGGTAAGGCTCTTTGAGGGTGGAAACGTCGTACCAGCCTTCGCGGTCTTTGTGCTCGGCTACGTACTTGCCACAATCGGAGATTAAACCGTCTATTTTGATAACTGTAGCGCCAAAGGCCTGGCATTCCATGACGTTGGCAGAGGGGGTGTCGGCAGGCATGACGATGACGGCTGGGATTCCTGCGGCGGCGGCGTACGCTGCCAAGGCACCGCCGGCGTTACCCGCTGTGGGAGCGGCTAAAGCCTTTGCGTTCAGTTGTTTGGCGCGAGTCACAGCCGCCGTCATGCCGCGAGCCTTAAAGGAACCAGTAGGATTTAGGTCTTCGTATTTAACCAACAGGTTGAGTACACCAAGGCTGGCACCCAGTCTTTTGGCCGGCAATAGGGGCGTCATACCCTCCCCTAGAGTCACTGGCGGGTCGTCTGGCAGGACTTCGGCGTATCGCCATAGGCTAGGCCGGCGCGACTTGAGGTTTTCCATCGTCAACGTGGCTGCAGCCTTCTTCAAATCATACTTGGCATAGAGCGGCTTGCCGCAGGTGCAGAGGTGCTGCTCGATGGCGGAATCGTATTTCTTTGCGCAGGCAGAGCATTCCAATTCCAAGACATTCGTTTGTTTGGTCATCGCGGAAAGTCTATCACAGCCCTTTTTGGGTATTTGTTTCGCGGCAGGGGGGCCGCTTGCGCTCCGGAAAGCATCCCAGTTTGAAGGTATAATGAAGGGATGAGTGTGCGGCTGATCGCCCTTGATATTGACGGCACGCTTTTAGATAGCCGATGGCAGCTTCCGGAGGCTAACCGGGCAGCGATTGCTGAGGCCACCCGTAGAGGGATAGAAGTCGCCTTGGTCACTGGGCGGCGGTATGACTTTGCCCTTCCCATTGCGCGCCAGGTCGGGTCGCCACTGACGATGATTGTCAGCAACGGCGCGGTCATACGAACGTACGACGGCGAGACGCATGTACAGCACTTGCTTGCACGGGAGACCGCAGCCCGCGTTCTGGACGTCACGCGGCCGTGGCGAGATTGCGCCGGAGTTGTGTTTGACCGCCGGCGCGAAAATCAGATCGTGCTCGAAAACGTAAATGAAGACGATCCGATCCGCAGCGCATACTACACACGGAATCGCGAGTTCCTAGGATTGGCCAATCCGCTGGAAAGCTGCCTCACCGAGGATCCGATCCAGGTGATGCTCAGCGGAAACATTGCGCGCATGCGAGAGGCAGAAGCCACTCTGCGAGGAGCTGATTTATCGCGGGAGTTTGCGCTGGCCGTGACCGTCTATGAGAGCAGAAATTTCTCGATGATCGACGTCATCAATCCAGTTTGTTCGAAAGGCGCTGCACTCGCAGAATGGGCCGCTTTGCGCGGTGTGGCTCGCGAAGAGGTTTTGGCTATCGGCGACAACCGCAATGACCTGGAGATGCTCACGTTCGCGGGGATCCCAGTGGTGATGGGAAACGGCGTTGCGGAGTTGAAAGGGTTTGGCTGGCACGAAACGGCGAGCAACGATGATAGCGGCGTGGCTGCAGCCATCGAACATTTTGCGTTGCGAGAGGCAGCTCCTTGCGCCTGACGCGCGCTCTGCTATCGTGCGCGCTTTTGTTCGCGGCCGCGCCATCTTTGCGCGCTGAGTATATAACCTTGCGAAGCGGCCAGCGGCTTCACGTAACGGGTTATCAGCTTCTTGGAGACAAATACAGGTTGCAAATAGCGGGCGGGGTTGTGGAAGTTCCCGTTGAGGAAGTTGTTTCGATCGACCCGGAAGACACATTTGCTCCGCTGCCCACGCCGATCGTTGAGGCTGCGCCGCTGCATGAAATTGTGAAGGCAGCGGCGGCACGCTACCGCGTCGATGCAGACCTCATCCTCAGCGTGATTGCCGCAGAGTCGAATTTCGATCCGAAAGCAGTCTCAAAAAAGAATGCGCGCGGGTTGATGCAACTCTTGCCGGAAACCGCAGCGCGCTTCGGAGTTCAAAATATTTTCGATCCGCAAGAAAACATCGATGCAGGGACGCACTATCTGCACGACCTGCTGCAGCGCTACAACAACGATCTGGCGCTGGCTCTGGCTGCATACAATGCGGGACCGGAGCGCGTACAGCAGTTTGGGCGAGTGCCGCCGTATCCCGAAACCGTTTCTTACGTTCGTCGAGTGAAGCGAGGATACGAGAAGAGCAAAGCTGGGATGTCACTTGAAGTTGCGCCAAAACCGTCCGATAAGAAAACAACTCCTTCCGCTGTCGCGAGTACAACCAGGGGCGCGGTCGCTTCGCAACTCAGCATTTCGAATTAAATTCAAATTTTAGAGTTTGGGCGGTAAATGCGCAGCTGGTTTTGCGCCATTTGCTGAGGTGCGGATTATTATCAGCCTAAGACAGGTATAGCGTGCCGTGCCCCTGCGGGAGGGTCATGGCTGCGTCGGATTTGGATTCGGCGGGGCCGCTGTGGGAGGAGCGGGCGGCGGGTTCAAAGGATTGGCCGGCGAACCGATCGGGTTTTGACCTGGAGCACCCGTGCCGGTGGGAGCTCCAATTGGACTTCCCGGGGCAGCGCCGACACCGATGTCCTTCGACGGATCCCAGATAAATTCAAAGAGGCGATAATTGTGCGCCTTCTCATACACCATCAGGGAGGAGTGATTGATCTTACTGCCTATGCCGATGATGTTGCCTCCCATGATGGTTGGCAAATCGCCGGTAGGCACTGCCTGAGCATCAGCTCCTGTGCCAGTTGTGTCAGTTCCTTGCGCACCGGTGCCTGTCCCAGTTGCTGCGGTACCCGCGGCGGGAGCACCCAGCGCGCCCGGTGCAGCGCCCGGCCCGGCGATTCCACCGGCCGGTGCTGGCTGACTTCCGAAGCTGCCGATAGCTGTAACCGGTGCTCCGCCCGCCTGTCCTCCAGGAATGGGCATCTGGATACCGCCCGAAGGTGGCTTAAGGCTTCCGATGAGGTTTCCTGCGGGACCCACGTAAATCAGACGCCACGAGCCGTCCTCTTTGTTCATCGGATCCTTGTAGGCCTGCCGCATGAAACGGAGATTGACGATTTTGGGTTTGACCAAATCGTCCATGGAGGTCGGAAAACGGCCTAGCTTGCGATAATAGAGCTTAATTCCGCGGGTATATTGCTTGCCGCGCCAGACCATTTCCTGCTCTTTTTCCCGCCGGCCTTGGGTGAGGACGCGCAAACTGACGGACATGGTGCCGACCACAAGCAGCGCGAGGAGAAACACAACCAGAAGCAAAGCGTAGCCGCCTTGTTTATTTCGCGCCTTCGTTCGTGCAAGTCTATTTTTCATGGCGCTGGGGGAGCGGCCTGCTCTTCCAACGGCATCGAGCCCGGAAGCCCGCTCGAAGTCTCCTGAAACTCAAGATTGGAATTGCCAACCTTGATGATACGGTAGCGGCCAAGCAGCGTGTCGCCTTCGCTCACGATGAAAATGTCCTCGCCGTCAGTCAGGAAAGCGCGGCGAGGGGTACCGTTCGGAACGGTGCCATAGCCAAAATATTTGAGGTTTGGCGGCGCTTGCGCTGTCGTGGGCGGGGGTGGGGGAGGAGGAGGTGGCGGCGGTGGCTGATTCAGCTTGGCGCGGTTCTCCTTTTCCACATCGGCCGGGGAGGGTGGCGCAATCATGCTAAAAGGATTTCGGCCGTTGCTCTTGTATTCGGTTTTCTGGGCGCGCTCCATGGGCGCCCAGTGAATTTGCGGGTTGTCTTCTCCTAGCGGCTTGTAGTCTTGAATGAAGCTCGCTGTTTGCGCGGCCGGCGTCCGGCTCTGCAACTCGAAACCCCAAATGAGCGCGGCAACGGCGACGAGCACGACAAGCACGATGATTTGGTGCTTCTGTTTCATGCCGCATCCCGAAAATAAGTTCGGACGTGGATCCCCACGCGAATAGGCCCGGTGGCAGCTTGAGACTGCGCGTCCGTAGCAAGCGCCAGGCCATCGACAACGAAAAATCTCTGTGACCGCTGCAGACCGTTCACGAATCGCACGACGCTGCCATAGTCTCCGTTGACGGTTGCATCGATGCTCATCTCAACCATGCCGCGGTTGGGGACTTCCTTCTGTCTGTTAGTTTGCGACTCAATACGCAGGCCGGCCTTTTTCGCGATTTCGTCGAGTTCAGCGGTGATCGAAGAAGAGCTCGTGCTTGCCGGTGCAAGGGACTGTTCGAACTTTGCGCAATCTGTCCGCGTAGCGGGCATATTGTCTTTGATGTACTGCGCCGACTTGATGTCGCCTTTAAGGACGCCAAGCTTGGTATTTTGCTCGTCGAATTCCCTCTGTGGTGTTTGCGGGGCAGAGGACAGCCGCCAGCTATAGATAGCCAGCCCGAGGTCCGCGGCCAGGAGCAATCCGAGCACTATCTGGATGGCACGCTTTTGTAATGTAAAGTCCCGGTGCATCAGCTCCTCAAATATTCCGCGTTCAGTTCCACAACGATATGGTCCACATTCGTCCCCGAAGTGGGGTACTGCGTGGCGACGAGTTGGATGTTTGTAAACGTTTTCGAATCTTCCAGCGCTTTCAGGAATTTAAGTTTGGCTTCATCGCTGGTGGCACCGATGACGAATTTCACTTCGATGCGGCCCTTCACCTGCTTCGGCTCGATGCTGACGACACGCACACCGGCTGGAAGCACTTTTTCAAGATCCATGAACATCAGCGTCCAGTTGAAGCTGCGCGCGTCGATGAGGCTGTTGATGTAAGCAGCGCGGTCGTGCAGGTTTCGATTCTCGTCCAGGTTGAAGAAATGCTCCAAAGATGCGCGCTGCTGTTGGAGATCCGCCATTTGCTGAAGTATCTTTGCAGATTTGGCGCGCATCTCGGCGTTGGCTTTGCGCGCCAAATAGACGTGCCAGCCGAGGCTCAGGAAAACGATAGCGGCGATTGCACCCACGACGCCGGCACCGGCGACGAATTTCCGGTGCGCCACTAGAGGCTTTGTCGCTAGATTGAGCCGAACTCTCATTATTCTCCTATTGCTCTCTTTCTCGAAACTCGAACTTAACTACTCTAGCCGCGATGCAGCATCCAGCCAACCAAGCCGTCCAGTTCGCGGTCGGCCATGGGACGCGCATCGGTAGGGATGCGCCCTTCAGCAACGCCGGCTTGTAGCAGCGAACGGACTTCGCAACGAAACTCCTCTTCGAGCGGCTGCACAAATTCTGGCAAACGCGCGCCCAGACCCGCAACGCGTACGGATTGAATGCCCTCCTGCCAGGTGTCCTGGTAATACGCGGCAACGGGATAAATGTCTTCGAGCAGCATGTGCGGCGTAAGCTCGGCGCCGCGGGCGGGCAGTTCCGTGCAGCGATAGCCGCAGAGTACACCTTCGCGGACGATCGCGGTCGTCAAGGAGGGGCCGGAAACACGTGCTAGAAGCGTGGGTTTGTTTTCTTCCACCAGCGCGATGGCTGCGAGGGAAGAACTGAGAACAACTCCGGGATGCAGGCCGGCCGCTTCGGCGAGAGATTCATATTCGCGGATGATGCGCAGACGGGCAAGCGCGGTGACGACGTCCACTCCTGCTTCGCGTGGCGCTTGCCGCATGTAAGAAATGAGCGTTTCGTCGACCTCGAAGGGAACGCTCTTCTTCAACTTCCAGCGGAGCATTGGATCGGCTTCTTCTTTGGAGCGCGGGAAGTCGTCGAAATGCTGGACGAAGACGCGGATCACAGGATCCGGCAAAATTAGCGCGACGCTCTCGTCCTTGGCGCGCAACGTAGAGCAAACGCCGGAGATAGCAGACTTGAGCGCGGCGGCATTCACAATGTTGGTTTCAACGGCAGATGGAACCAAAGCGCCGGGCGGGAGTACTTCGACGGCGTAACCGTCGACGCTACCAGTTCTCGTCCAACGCGCGGCTGCGACACGATCAAGACCAATTTCGATGGCGAGGGGGGGGTGCGGCGTGGCGTCGAGCCAGCGCGCTACGCGGCGCACGAGGTCGCTCTTGTAGATGCCCTGATGAAATGTGGCGGCGCTACTCAACGAAAGTCACCTTGTTGATTTCCTTCACGGTGGTCATCCCGGCGCGGATTTTGGCTAAGCCGCTTTCGCGCAGAGTAATCATGCCTTCTTCGCGAGCGATGCGCTTGATTTCGGAAGTTGGGCGGCGGTCCACAATCATCTCGCGGATGCGATCCGTCAAGTCCAGAAGTTCGCAGATGGCGGTGCGGCCGTGAAAACCCGTGCCGGAGCATTCGAGGCAGCCGGCGCCTTCGGAAAGGACAACGTTTGCCCACGCAGCGGGATCGAGGCCTGCTTCTTTCAATTCAGCCGGCGAGAATTTCTTCGGACGTTTGCAATTCTCGCAAATTACGCGAACGAGACGCTGCGCCATGATGCAGTTCAGGGCGGAAACGAAATTGTAGGGCTCGACGCCCATGTTGATGAATCGACCGATCACGTCGGTGACGTTGTTAGCATGAACCGTGGTGAAGACCAAGTGACCAGTGAGCGCAGACTGAATGGCGATTTGAGCGGTTTCCTGGTCTCGGATTTCGCCGACCATGATCTTGTCGGGGTCATGGCGAAGGATGGAACGCAATCCACGCGCGAAGGTGAGTCCCTTTTTCTCGTTTACCGGGATTTGCGTGATGCCTTTGAGCTGATACTCAACGGGGTCTTCGATGGTGACGATTTTGTCTTCGTCGGTTTTGATTTCATTGATGGCCGCGTAGAGAGTCGTCGTTTTGCCCGAGCCTGTCGGGCCGGTGACGAGCACCATGCCGTACGGCTCTTGAATGTAGCGGCGGAAGCGTTTGACTTCGAGCTCGGAAAAGCCGACGACGTCCAAGCTGAGGCTCTGAAATTTCTCGGAAAGGGTTTCTTTGTCGAGGACGCGAAGCACGGCGTCTTCGCCGTGGCTTGCGGGCATGATCGAGACTCGAAGGTCAATGAAGCGTCCTTTGTACTTCACGCGGAAGCGCCCGTCTTGTGGCACGCGGCGTTCGGCGATATCCAAATCGCTGAGAACTTTTATACGCGAAAGAACGGTCGAGTGCCATTCCTTGGCAATGGGCTGCATAGCGTGTTGCAGCACGCCGTCGATGCGGTACTTGACGGCTACTTCGGCGTCGCGCGCTTCGATGTGGATGTCACTCGCGCGTCGTTCGAGCGCGGTGAAGATAATTGTTTCCACCAGGCGAACAACAGGGCTGACGGTGGTGTCGCGCGTCAGGCGGTCGCCGGAGATGGTTTCTTCGCTCTCTTCTTCTTCCTTGGAAACCTGAAGAGTAAACGCTTCGGTGGCTTGCTCGAGTACGCGCTGGGACTGTTCGGTGCGCTTGAGGATGTCGCCGATTTGCTTTGCGGTGGCCACCTTGATGGCCAATTTTTTCCCGAGCAGCAACGGAAGTTCGTCGCTCAGCAATACCAGGCTGGGATCGGAGACCGCGATCGAAAGCGAATTGTTCTGCACTTCAAGCGGGACGAAGTTGTAGCGGAACATCAGGTCCGCGGGAATGGTGCGAAACAGCTCGGGATCAATGCGTTGTTCGCTTAGATCGACGAAGGCGCAGCGGTACCTGCCTGCGAGCTTCCGCGCGACTTCGCGTTCGTCGACGACTTCGGTGCCGTCGCCTGGTGTCCAATTGTGCTCTTGTGTGGCCACTGTTTCCTTTTGCCTATTTAGGCGCCGTGTTCGTCAGAGAGAACGAAAAAATCGGCAGATAGAGTGAAATCAAAATAAAAGCTACCAGCAGGCCCATGAATATAAGAATAACGGGTTCGATTACAGCCACAAGCGCTGAAAGCCTTACGCCCACTTCTTCTTCGTAAAATTCGGCGACGCTGGTGAGCATGGGGGCGAGAGCGCCGCTGGATTCGCCGACTTCGATCATATCTAACGCAAGCGCGGGCATGGTTCCTCTGGAAGCCAGAGCACTACTGAGCGATTCGCCCTCGCGGACCGCTTGCGTCGCTTGCGTGACAGTCGATCGGATTAGTTTGCTGCTGATGGCGTCGGAAGCCGTTTGCAAACCTGCAACCAAAGGAGTGCCACCAGTAAGAAGCGTGGCCAAAGTGCGCGAAAATTGCGCAACTTGGAATTTCAAAAGTGTATCGCCGATGACCGGGATGCGGAATTTCATGCGATCAAATGCCGCGCCACCTTCTTCGGTTCTTGACCAAAGAAGGATGCCAAACGCGCCAAGAAATACGAGCGCGAAGGCGCCGATCACTACGTAGCGGTAGTCGACCGTGAGTGCGATGAGAAACTGAGTGGGGCCGGGCAGTTCCACGTTCAGGTCGCGATAGAGGACAGCAAACTTGGGGATCACGAAGGTGACGAGATACGTCACGATGATGGTTGCAACTGTGATCAGAAGAACTGGATAGACCAGCGTGGCGAGAATTTTTTTCTTAACGCCCGTACTGACGCGCTGGTAGGCAATGTAATAGTCGAGAACGCCAGAGAGGTTTCCACTTTTTTCGCCGGCGAGAATGGCCGTGGCGTAAACCTTGGAAAATACTCCTGCCTCAGCGATGGCTTCGGAGAGCGACTTCCCTTCGCGAACGCGGTCGCGGACTTTGGAGAGCACAGGGCGAAGCTTTGGAGAGGTGGCGCGGTCGGCCAGGAGATCGAGTGCGCGGAGGATCGGCAAACCGGCTTTGATGAGTGTATTGAATTGCTGGTTGAGGATCAGAAAGTCCGAGCCGCCGATCTGACGTTCCCGACGCCGTTTGGAAAACACGCCGAGCAGCGTGCTGCGCGTTTCCACCGAATAGACGTAAAGGCCCCTCTCCACCAGTTTCTGGCGCGCCTCCGCCAACGACCCCGCTGGCTCGACGTGCGAGAAGACCCGGCCGTTTGCGTCAGCAACGCGGCAGACAAATTCCCCCATGCCTAACAGTTTACCTCATCTAGTTAGTATGCGGAGTAGTGGCCGGGGGTTGGCTGTGCCTTCTGGGAAACGTCTCTGGGATTTAACTGGAAATTAACCCTAAGGTCTTGATTCGGCAGCGGAATCGGCGTTGACGATGGCTACGCCGGGCGGTACCTCAAAACGGAAGAAAGAATCGGCAATGGGGGGATCGAAGCGCCAGTCGGCAAACTTGAACTCGATCTCGACTCCTCCTTTCTCGCGAACGAGGACCCTGGCGAGCTCTCCCGTGGCTGGCGTAATCTCAAGATAGACAGATTGGTTCGGAGTGCGATCTTGAGAATCCGCGGCAGCACCCACAGCGGACTGGGGAGTGGCCTCTTCTCCACGCAGCGGGCAATAGAGAACTTCGTTCCCGGGGATGCTGGGCTTTTCGGCCGTAGTGGGCTCGACCGTCGCGCAGACACGCGACAATTTCATTTCACCGGCGAGCAGCGCCAATGGTGTTCTCCAATCGGTACTCTGCTTGGCGGGAGCGCGCGTGACAGTATGGTCCGCAGGGACATAAAACCACGCCGTCTTACCATCTACCATGAACAGGTTTTTTTCGGGAGATTCGTACTCCCAGCGCATTTTTCCCGGCCGGCAAAAATAGGCGATTCCCGCTTCTGAACGAACCACTTTGCCGCTTTCGGAATAACGCTCCAGAAAGGTTGCCGCCAGAGTGTGCGCGCCGCGATAGCGTGCTTCCAACTTTGCCCCAAGCAACTTTGCCCCGGGGCTCGTGGAGGAAAGCGCGGTCAGAATCGCGCAGCAGGCGTAGGCTAAGAACGAACGCATGGGTGGTAGTCTAACAAGCGCGGCGCTGGCCGCCAACGAGACACTCTTACTGAGTGCCCCCGTTGAAAGCAAAAGAGCACGGGAAGCTTCTCCCGTGCCCAGCTTACGTTTCGTCTAATTTCGTTGGTCGGAGTCGCCGATTATTGAATGGGAGCGCTTGCAGCGGTGCAGCCAGCTCCATTCGGAGTGAAACGGATCACACTGGTCTGGTCCGAACAGAACATGCGCTGTCCGGAGACGCCATACGAAATCGGCGTCGCGGTAACGCTGTAGCCGACCGAAGGAGTATTGCCGTCGCCCGTGAAAGCATAGGCATAACCAGCCTTGGTTCCCGAAGAAAGGACCTCGTCCAGCAAGCAGGCGTTCGTGGAAGATGCAGTGCAAGGATTCGCCCCGCCTAGAGCGATCAAAGTCGTGGGAAACCCCACGGCCTGGTAGGTACTGGAGTAGGTGATCAACGCGGTGTTGATGGTACGCACCGACTGCGAAGCGGAGGCTTCATTCGCCACCAGACGCGACCGGAGATAGTTCGGAACCGCAATAGCGGCCATAATAAGAATGATGGCTACGACTATCAGCAACTCAATTAGTGAAAATCCGTCTTGTTTTCTTTTCATAAAAGTATCTCAAAAACATCCACCCAATCTTTTTCCCAACGCCCGATTACTTCTAGCCTAATAAGAAGCACTCTAAAGGCCATTCCGCATCCCTGACCAAAGAACGCAACTATGTGATTCTTAGCCAGTTAGCGGTTCCTCAAGACCTCTAAGAAACACCGTCAGGTTATGATTGACACAAATCGTCATTTTCCTTGGGGACTCTGACGAAAAACGGCGGCGTTTGGACTTTGCGACAGACAAGGCATGTGTTTTGTGATGATTGCCAGCAACTTCTGCAGTCCAGAGCGCGCGAACCGCACAGGGTTCCCAGAACAAACCAAGGGACTGCTCCGGCACGGAAAGGCTCGATCGACAAAACGAAACGTTGCATCCAGCCGGTAAACCAACGCTTTGATGGGAATGGACGACGATGTCCAAAGACGGCGCATTAGGCCAAATTGGGAATTGGAGCTTCTGCGCAAAAAAAACAGAGCACGGGACCGTGGTCCCGTGCTCTTTCGATTCCAGCTTCGACCGGTCGCCCGGTCGAAGTTTAAGCTTACTGAAGCGCCGGGCTAGCTGCCGTGGCGCCTGCACCTGTTGCGCTGTAACGGATCACACCAGACTGGTCAGAGAAAAACATACGCTGACCGGTCGTGCCAACCGTGACAGGGGTGCCGGTGATGGAGTAGCCGACGGAAGGCGTGTTGCCATCCGTGGTCAAAACGAATACGTAGCCGCTCTTGGTGCCTGCCGCGAGGACTTGGTCCAGCAAGCAAGCAGCCGTCGAAAGAGCCGTGCAGGGCGTTGCACCACCCAAAGCCGCCAGCGAAGCTGGGAAGCCGGCGTTCGGGTAGGTGGACGAATACGTAACGGCGGAAGTGTTGATCGTACGGATCGAACCAACCGCAGACGCTTCGTTGGCCGCCATACGCGACCGGAGGAGGTTAGGAATTGCGATAGCCGCGATGATCAGAATGATCGCAACGACGATCAGCAACTCGATAAGTGAGAAACCCTTCTGCTTCTTCATTTTCAACTATCTCCTTGAGAGTGTGAGAGTTTTTAGTGCCAGAGCACGCAGTACTTAAGGCAAGGGAGGTGCCACTCTGCCCGGTTGAAGTACCTAGTGAGAAACATCCAGTAAGGCATTTATTTTCTGTATCATACAAGACGGACCGCGCTTGGAAAGGGCGATTCGCTCCGCTTTGCCCCCCCCGCAAGCCTCTGAATTGACCCTTTTCGTCAGTTCGCTCCGACGGAAAATGGCAGTTTGCCCCTATGATAGCCCTTGCCTGTCCATGCCTTCGCACGGCAAGACCTTCAGATTCTATAGGTTATGCTTCTTGGCGTAGTGGCGGAACGAGCGATAGCTAATCTTCAGAAGCTCCGAAGCCTTGGTGCGCACGCCGTTGGATTTCTCCAATGCCGCGTGGAGGTAGCGGCGCTCGGTTTCCGCGATCTCTTTTTCAAAGTCGAGCCCTTCCGCGGGAAAGGACGGCGCACCAGCGGCCCCGGCTCCGGATGAACCCACGGACGCGTATCCGGCGATACGATCGGGAAGGACGCGTAAAGAGATCTCTCCGCCAGTCTCAAGGGCGACGGCTCGTTCCATCGTGTTCTCGAGTTCGCGGACGTTTCCCGGCCAATCGTACGTTTCGAGCCGGCGAACTGCTTCTGGCGAGAGGCTTTCGATAGGCTTCTCCATCGACTTCCGGAATGTTTCAAGGAAGTGTCGCGCCAGTAGGGGGATATCCTCGCGGCGCTCCCGCAAAGCGGGCAGTTGGATGGGAATAACGCTCAAGCGGTAGTACAAGTCCTCGCGGAAGCGGCCTTCTGCGATCTCCTTCTCAAATTCTTTATTCGTGGCGGCAATAATACGAACGTCGACGTCAATTTCTTCGGTACTGCCGATGGGCCTGACTTTGCCTTCCTGTAGTACGCGGTAGAGCTTCACCTGCATGGTCAAGCTCATGTTGCCAATTTCGTCCATAAAGAGAGTGCCACCATGGGCGGCCTGGAAAAGGCCCTGACGATTCTCGTTGGCTCCGGTGAACGCGCCCTTCATGTAGCCAAACAGCTCAGATTCGAGAAGCGTTTCTGGAAAAGCGCCGCAGTTGATGGTGATGAAGGGAGCCTGCGCGCGAAGACTGTTTTCGTGAATGGCGCGGGCCACCAACTCTTTTCCGGTGCCGCTTTCGCCGGTGATCAGGACGCGGCTGGTTTGCGGAGCGATGGTTTGGATCAAGTCAAAGATGGCGCGCATTTTGGGGCTTTGACCGATGATATTGTCGAGGCCCGTCAGGCGGCGGAGTTCCCGTCGAAGGTAGCCGGCTTCTTTTTTCCACTTCAGGCTCTCCGCGACTTCCTTTACGGCACGACGGAGCTGGTCAACCAGCTCGTGGTCCTTTATGACGTAGCGGTCCGCGCCGGAATTGATAGCGGCAATGGCGGTCTCCACCGTGGGCACGCCCGTAATGAGCAGGAAAAAAGAGTTGGGCGAAATTTCTTTGGTGAATTTCAGGAGGTCGACGCCGGTAGCTCCGGGCATGCGGACATCGGAAATAATAATGTCAAAGATCTGGGATTCAAGCTTGCGCTTGGCGGCTTCTACGCTGTGGGCCACCTCGACGCGGTGACCTTCCTTGCGAAACGTAATTTCCAGAAGCTCGCAAATGGAGCGCTCGTCGTCCACAACAAGAATGTGGACCAACTCGTTGTGAGTTTCCTTGGTCGCTGCTTTCGTTCCCTGCATAGGACCTCACGCCGTTCGGGGTAATTCCACAATGAACTCCGCGCCACGATCCTTCTCGGAGATCACACTGATTCTGCCGCTATGGGCCTGCACGATTTGATAGACGATGGAAAGTCCCAGACCTGTGCCGCCCTCAAATCCGGATTGTAAGGGTTCAAAAATTTTTGCGCGCTGCTTCGCGTCGAGGCCGATGCCTGTATCGCGGAAGGCGATGCGCAGCCAGAACGGTAGGAGCTCAATGCCCACGCTCAGCGTCCCGCCGCCGGGCATGGCACGGAGAGCATTATCGGAAAGATTCCAGAAAACCTGCTTGATCTTGTTTGCGTCTACACGCGCACGAAGCGCCGCGCCGTTATACGTGCGAACGATGTGGTACTTATTCTCGATTTCAGGCTTCTTCTCAAGCAGCGTCAGGGTTTCATCCAGCAAGCCGCGCACGTCTGCTTCCTGAAATTCGTAGGTCTTCTCGCGCGAGTAGTTCAGAAAATCAGTGATGATATGGTTCAAGCGCTCCGATTCGCGGCTGACGATGTTGACGAGGTGTTTCTCGTCCTCCTCGAGAGGCACGAGGCGCGCCAATTCTTTCACCGCGCCGGCCATGGCCGTAAGCGGTTGGCGAATTTCGTGGGCAATGGCGGCCGAAAGCCGGCCCAGTGCGGCCATACGATCCTTCGTTGCCACCTCTTGTTCGAGCCTGCGAAGTTCGGTCAGATCCTGAAAATTGAAGACGTAACCGCTCCGCGAGGAATTCCGGGTACGCAATGGCGAGACGGAGATGCCCAAATACCTCTGCTGGCTGTCCGGTGTACGGAACTCGATCTCTCTGCGAACCACCGGGCGATCGTTGGGACCCTTCAGGCCAGGAAGCCAAAAATTCTCGTCCACTTCAGGCAGCTTGCGCCCACGGAGATCGACAAAGCGGTAACCTAGAATCTCCTCTCCGGTGCGATTCAGAAGAACGATCCTGCCTTCCAGATCCGTGGTTAGCAGCCCGCCGCGCATCGAATGAATGATGTCCTCGGTAAAATCCTGGAGTTCCAGAAGCTCTTCGCGCTTTTCCTCAAGTTCGATACCTTTGCGGCGAAGCGATTGCGCCAGAAGACTGGCCAGGTAAGCGACGGCCAGGAATCCAAAGAGATTGCTGAGAAACCAGACCCGCAGACCCTCTGGGGTCGGCACAAGCAGGAAGGTTCGCGGTATCTTTCCCGCGAAGGCGAGGGTCGTCATCCCCCCGAGGATGAACAGGCATACTGCGGTGGTTATAAAAGCCGCGCGGCGCGAGAACAATATGCTGGCCACAATGATGACCAGGAGATAAAGGGAGATGAGATAGCTCTCCTGAAGGCCGGTGGTGTAAACGAGAGCTGAAATGATGATGACGTCGGTCGCAACCTGCAATCCACCTTGCCACCTGGAGCGCGGCAACCAGCGGATCAATCCAATGTGCAAGAGTCCCAATGTGACCCAAGTGAGCAAGAGAGGAAGGAAGGAGCGGTTCGTGCCGGAAGGAAGGACGTACTGCGGCCAAATGAGGTCGACCACAAGTATCAATAGAATCGTGAGCAGGCGGACACGGGTCAGCCAACCCAGCCATTCTCTTGTTGTCGTACTTTGATCCATGGATAGCCCGCGTTCCTGACCCAGTATTCCCCCGGGCATTCTTTAGTTTAGACAGAAATGGCGGAGGGCTGGGAGTTCCTTCCCTGCCCTCCGCCAATTGGATAACGCTGGCCGCGCCAGGCTGCGACTAGTGCATCTGGCTCAACTTGCCGATCAAGGAGAACAGCGGCAAATACATGGAAATGACCACGCCGCCGACGACCACACCGAGAAAAACGATCATGATCGGTTCCAAAGCGGTGAGGAGGTCTTTGACGGCAGCGTCGACTTCTTCTTCGTAGAAGTCCGCGATCTTCTGCAACATGGCATCCATGGCGCCGGTCTGTTCGCCGACGCTGATCATCTGCGTGACCATGCCAGGGAACACATTCGAGTCCTTGAGAGGCTCCGTAAGCGACTTGCCTTCTTCGAGGGACTTGCGGACCTGCTGCAGAGCTTTTTCAACGACTGCGTTTCCAGCGGTCCTGGCAGTGATGTCCAAGCCTTCCAGGATGGGTACGCCGCTAGCGATCAACGTTCCCAAGGTACGCGTAAAACGCGCAACGGCGATTTTGCGCATCAGGATGCCGATGACCGGCAAGCGAAGAATGGTAGCGTCAATGGCATACCGACCTTGGGCAGTGCCATACCAGACTTTTAGGCCAAAGAGCATGGCTCCGAACGCAATCAAAGCAAGGAGGCCGAAGATGCTGCCAATCATGTTGCTCATGCCGATGACGATTTTGGTTGGCAAGGGCAAGTCGACACCGAGGCCAGCGAACAACGTGGCGAAAATCGGGACGACTTTCCACAAGAGCAAGATGATGACGCCGCCGGCCACAGTCAAAACGCCGACGGGATACACCATGGCCGATTTAACGGCGCGCTGCAGCTTGACGTTCTTTTCAATGTAGGAAGAAAGCCGCTGCAAAATGGTGTCGAGAATACCGCCCGTTTCCCCGGCTTCCACCATGTTGACGTAGAGGGAGTCGAAGACCTTCGGGTATTGGCGCATGGCGGCAGAGAGCGTGGCGCCGCCTTCGACCGAACCGCGCGTTCCGGTCAGCACCTTTTGAAACATCTTGTTTTCCTGCTGGCTGGCGAGAATCTCCAGGCACTGCACGAGCGGCAAACCGGCGTCAATCATGACCGAGAACTGTCGCGTAAAGATCGCCAGTTCCTTGGCGCTGACGCCAGAGCCGAAGGTAGGCAAGTTGAATTCCTTGCCTTTCTCGGACATCTTCGTCGGCGTGATCTGCTGGCGCCGAAGCAGGTTCTGGAGCTCCGCTTTGCTTGTCGCGGTGACTTCTCCGCTGACGTTTCCGCCGGAACGATTGGTTCCCTTGTAAGTAAAGACCGGCATAACCTTTCCTCCTCAATCCTTCAAATCCTCTAACCAAATCCATTGACCGCGGGCCTAACGGCCCGGAAAACTCTTTACCGCTTGCCCGCCGGCACCTTTGAACTGCTGGGGCCGCTACCACCCGGCGAAGAAACGCCGCGGTTGATCATGTCCTGAAGTTCGTCCGCATTCGAGGAACGCGAAAGAGCTAACTCCAGTGTAATGAGCTTCGAAAAATAGGCGTTGGCAAGACCTTGATTGAAGGTCTGCATTCCCGTTTGTCCGGTACCCGTCTGCATCGCGGAGTAAATCTGGTGAATCTTGTCTTCGCGAACGAGGTTGCGGATGGCCGGAGTCGGGATCAGAACTTCCATGATCATGACGCGGCCACGGTTATCCGCGCGGGGGAGAAGCGCCTGACAAAGAATGCCTTCCATCACCATGGAGAGCTGCGCGCGAATTTGCGGCTGCTGGTGAGACGGGAAAACGTCAATAATACGGTTGATCGTGGAAGCGGCGGAATTGGTGTGCAGCGTAGCGAACGTCAAGTGGCCGGTTTCCGCGATACGCAGGGCCGATTCGATGGTTTCGAGATCGCGCATTTCACCGATGAGGACGACGTCTGGGTCTTCGCGGAGTGCGGCGCGGAGCGAATTCGCAAAGGAGTGGGTGTCGGCGTGGACTTCGCGCTGGTTCACCAGGCACTTCTTGTGGTTGTGGAGGAACTCGATGGGGTCCTCGATAGTGATCATGTGCTCTTCGCGCTCGGCGTTAATCTTGTCGAGCATGGCGGCGAGCGTCGTGGATTTTCCGGAACCGGTCGGGCCGGTCACAAGAACGAGTCCGCGCGGTTTGTCGCAAAGGCCTCTGACGACCGTGGGCAACCCTAAGGCATCGAAGTTCTTGATTTCCCATGGGATGGTACGAAAAACGGCGGCTACGGCGCCGCGCTGATTGAAAACGTTGCCGCGGAAGCGCGCCAGGTTCTTAAGTCCGAACGAAAAGTCCAGCTCGAGGTTTTCTTCGAAACGGTGCTTTTGCGCGTCGGTCAGAACGCTATAGGCCAGCGACTTCGTATCGGCTGCCGTCAGGGGCGGCATATCCAGCGCCCGCAAATGTCCATGAACGCGAACACGAGGCGCGCTATTCGTGGTGATATGGAGGTCGCTGCCTCCCATTTCGATCATCTTTTTGAGCAATTCGCTCAGGGTAATCCCGGCCATCTCTTCACCTTCTTCTTATAGAACCGTCTCGCGCAATACTTCTTCGAGCGTCGTCTGCCCTAATGCCACTTTCACCAGTCCGCTGCGACGAAGAGTGATCATGCCTTGCTCAATCGCCTTCTTCTTCAATTCCAGTGCGGAGGCGCCGACGAGGATCAATTCCCGCAACTCGTCGTTCACTTCCATGACTTCGTACAAACCTGTGCGGCCTTTGTAGCCACCTTTGTTGCAGGTGTTGCAGCCCTTACCGTGATAAATCTTAGTCGTCTTCACTTCATCGGGGGAATACCCGGCGTCGATGAGCGCCTGCTCCGGCAATTCCAACTCTTCTTTGCAATTCGAACAGATGCGGCGCACAAGGCGCTGCGCGCAAATAAGGTTGACAGAGGTGGCGACGAGAAACGGTTCAATACCCATGTTCATCAAGCGGCTGATGGTAGATGGCGCGTCGTTGGTGTGCAGGGTCGAAAGAACCAAGTGGCCCGTCAGCGCGGCTTTGACCGCGATTTCAGCCGTTTCAAAGTCGCGGATTTCGCCGACCAGAATGATGTTGGGGTCTTGGCGCAGGAAAGCGCGGAGAGCTGCCGCGAAGTTCAGGCCGATCTGCTCCTTCATCTGGACCTGGTTGATGCCCGCCAACTGGAACTCGACGGGGTCTTCGGCGGTCATGATGTTCGTGTCGACGGTGTTGAGGCGCGCTACCGCGGAGTACAAGGTGTTGGTTTTGCCCGATCCCGTTGGCCCGGTGACTAGCACCATTCCGTAAGGCTTTAAGATGTTGCGCTCGAATTTCTTGAGCGACTCCTGCTCGAAACCGAGCTTGGTCATATCCAAGCGCAGGTTTTCTTTGTCGAGGAGCCGAAGGACGATTTTTTCGCCGAAGAGCGTTGGAACAGTGGAGACGCGGAAGTCGAGTTCTTTCTTTTTGCCGTCGGCCTTGTACTTGATCATGATGCGGCCGTCTTGCGGAAGGCGCTTTTCGGCGATGTCCAGCTTGGCCATAATTTTCAAGCGGCTGGTGATGGCGTCCTTTAAGCGGAGAGGCGGCGTCATGACGGTTTGGAGCTGGCCGTCAACGCGGAACCTTACGCGCATTTCGAGCTCATAGGGTTCGATGTGAATATCGCTCGCGCCTCGTTTGACCGAGTCGGTCAAGATCAGGTTCACAAGTTTAATGATGGGCGCCTCTTCGGCGGCCTTTTCAAGAGTAGCGGTATCGAGTTCGGCCTCTTCGGCGGCGAGCTCAAGCTCCTGGTCTTCATCGACCAGGTCTTTCATCATCTTGCTCAGCTCTTCGGTGTTCTGTTGCGTGCCGCCATAAAACCGTGAAATGGCTTCGCCGATGGCGGACTCGGAAGCGACGACAGGTTCCACGTTGAACCCAGTCATGAACTTTATGTCGTCCATGGCGAAGACGTTCGTAGGGTCGGTCATCGCAATGGTGAGAACGGAACCTACGCGCGAAAGCGGAATGACCTGATAACGCAGAGCCGTGTCTTGCGGGATGAGCTTGATGACGTTGGGGTCGATTTCGTAATACTTGAGATTGATGGAGGGAACGCCGTACTGGCGGGAGAGCACACCGGTGATGTCATCATCGGTGATGAAGCCCATCTTCGTCAGGCAGCTCCCCAGCTTGCCACCATTGGAGCGCTGAAATTCGAGCGCCTTCTGGAGCTGGTCCTGAGTGATCAGGCTTTCTTTAATAAGTATTTCGCCCAAACGGACGGACATCCGCAGCACTCCCTGCCGGTTTGCACCCAGAGTCAACATAGCAAACGGCGGCTGCAAAGGTGTGCGGAAATTAGAAGGAAGTTCTGAAATGGCTAATACCTGCCCACAGGGGCAGGTTTTTTGAACGAGGTACAGGTGCGGTTCTTGACTTGCTTATGTGCGGTGGATATCGTGCAAGAGAAAGGCTTTTGCGGTCAATTCCGCAAGGTCTTGAAGCAATGGTGCTCACGGCATGAGTCGTCTTGATTCCAAACAGCGCTGGAGCCTGGTCATAGGCGGGAGTCTGCTGACTCTCCTGCTCGCCGCGGTCTTTACGTTTGGCTCTCTGGAAGTTCCGTTTGAGCCGAAGAGCTGGCGGACGCTGATGCCTTTGTACGCCGTTTCGAGTTTCATCACGGCGGCGCTTCTGGTGTTCGGTCTCATTCTGGGACGAACCGTTTTGCGCTTATGGGCGGAGACGAGCCGCGAGCAGCTTGGCGCGCGATTCAAAACGAAGATGGTCGTGGGAGCGATGGCTATTTCGCTACTGCCGATCATTTTCATGTTTATCGTGAGCTACTCGCTGATCAACCGCACTCTTTTGCGCTGGTTCCCGCGCCCGCTTGAAATCGCTTCCGAGAGAACGCAAGAGATGATGAACGATTTCGGGCGCGCGCAGATGCCACGACTGCGCCGGCTGGCGGTGGAGGTTCAAGAGGACGCTTCTCCATCGATGGAAGAAAGGCTGCAACACGCCTTTACTAGAGGCGCGGACGCCGTGTGGATATTGGACAAGGATGGCAACTCCACGCGCGGCGGAGTGATCTGCGAGAACCAGTCTGAAGAGCGGCGAACACCCATTTGTACGCAAATGGGTGTTTTGGGCAATCCCGTGCGAACCATGCCGAGCGGCATCGAAGTCTGGACTGCCGACGGGAGCGATTACTTTGCTGTGCGGATTCCGACCCTGCAGGGAGGCCAGCCCGTTGGCTACACCGTCGCGGCGTACCGTGCGAGTGCGAACTTTCTTTCTCGATTCACGGAGATCGAGAAACAGACGCTCGAATACAACCAAGAAAAGCCGAATCTCCGGGCGCTGAAGCGCCAGATGTTGCTCATCCTTCTGCTGTTCACCGTGCTGCTGCTTTCCGCTGTCATGTGGGTCGCTCTCTTCCTCGCAAAACAAGTCACTATCCCGATTCAAGCTCTCGCCGAAGGTACGCGCGAGATATCTGCCGGCAACTTCGATTATCAGGTGCCGGAACAGGCGCAGGATGAACTGGGCGTTCTGGTGCGCTCTTTCAATACGATGAGCACGCAGTTGCGCGACAACCGTTCGCAGATTGACCAGTTCACGCGGAATCTGCAACAGGCGGTGCAGGAACTCGAGCGACGGCGGCAACTCATGGAGACGGTCCTGGAGAACATCCCGACAGGTGTCATTTCTCTCGACGCCAGTGGGGCGATTCTTCGCGCTAATACCGCGGTGACACGGATGTTCGGCGGCGATGCTCGGAACGCGCAGTCCCTTGACGATCTTCTCGGGCCGGATGCATCGCGCGTGCTGCAGCTTCTGATGCGGCGCTCCCTGCGCATGGGCGTGGTCTCGCGCGAAATCGAAACGGTCGTAGCTGGCCGTGTGCTGCACCTTGCCGTCACCGCCAGCTCTCTGGGGCCGCGGCGCGCTAATTCTGGCTACGTTTTGGTGCTTGATGACCTCACCGAAATGCTGCGTGCGCAAAAGTCAGCGGCGTGGCAGGAAGTGGCGCGTCGCATCGCCCACGAGATCAAGAATCCGTTGACGCCGATTCAGCTTTCATCGCAGCGATTGTCGCGTTTCCTCGAGCGGCGCGAAGCCGCCGAATCCAAAGCTCCGCGCGACATCGAGCTGACGAAGCTCGTGCACGAGTGTTCGCGGCTGATCGAACGGGAAGTCTCGACGCTTGCGGCGCTCGTCAATGAGTTCTCTCAATTCGTCCGATTCCCCACCGCCAAGCTCATCGCTACAAACGCCAACACGATCGTCGGCGAAGCGGTGGAAGTTTTTTCCGGGCGGCTTGATGGCATCACGCTCAAGACTACTCTGGGTGAAAACTTGCCGCCTGTTCGCGCAGATGGCGGGCTGCTGCGCAGCGTCGTGGTCAATCTGATTGATAATGCCGCGGAAGCCTTGGAGAACTCGACGTTCCGGGAAATCCTTATTTCTACGTGCGCGCATCCTGACGCCGAGACGGTCGAGATTTGCGTGTCTGACACCGGACATGGCATCTCTCCGCAGGACAAAGACAAACTTTTTCTACCGCACTTCTCGACGAAGAATCGCGGCACTGGCCTGGGCTTGGCTATCGCGGCACGCATTGTAGCCGAGCACGGTGGAACAATCCACGTGGAGGACAACCAGCCTGTGGGTTCGCGTTTCCTCGTGGAACTCCCCGCGGCGGAATTCACACCGGCGGGTGTCCTGGACCAAAGCACAACGGAATCCACTCGATGACTTCCAAGTCGCACGTGCTGGTAGTCGACGACGAGGCCGGGATTCGCGAATCGCTTTCCTCAATCCTCAAAGACGAGGGGTACCACGTCGAAGCGGTGGCCTCGGCCGAAGAGGCGCTACAGCGGGCAGCTTCGGGTGATCTCGAAGTCATTCTGCTAGATGTGTGGCTGCCGGGAATCGACGGGCTGGACGCTCTTAGCCGTCTTCAGGCCATTCCGCGTGCGCCGGCGGTCATCATGATTTCAGGTCACGGCACAATCGAGACCGCCGTACGCGCTACAAAACTGGGAGCGTTCGATTTCATCGAGAAGCCGCTATCCCTTGAGAAAATTATTGTGCTCGTGCGGAATGCCGTTCAACAGCGGAGGCTGCAGGAAGAAAATCAGCTTCTGCGCAGCGAACTTGGTCATCGCTATCAAGTGATCGGGGACAGCGTACCCATGAAGGCGCTGCGCCAGCAGATTGCCGTGACTGCGCCAACCAACGGCCGAGTTTTGATCTACGGGGAAAGCGGCACCGGCAAGGAACTTGTCTCGCACGCTCTGCACGCCGCCAGTCTTCGAAGCAAAGGGCCATTTGTGGAAGTAAACTGCGCGGCCATCCCCGAAGAGTTGATCGAGTCCGAACTTTTCGGCCACATCAAAGGGAGCTTCACCGGCGCCACGGAAGATAAGATCGGAAAATTTCAAAAGGCGGACGGCGGCACACTCTTCCTGGATGAAATCGGAGACATGAGCCTACGGACCCAATCCAAGGTGTTGCGCGTCCTCGAAGAACAGCGCCTTGAGCCCGTGGGCTCCAGCCAGACGATTACCGTCGATGCACGCGTAATTGCAGCCACAAATAAAAATCTTGAGCAGGAAATTACTCGCGGCGCATTTCGGCAGGATCTTTTCTATCGTCTAAATGTAATTCCCTTTTTTGTGCCTCCGCTTCGGGAGCGGCAGGAAGACATCCCCACACTTGCCCGTTATTTTCTGGATGAGTTCAGCGCGGGCTACGGCAAGAAGACACGCGAACTGAGCGCGCCAGCGATGGAAATTCTCGTGCGCTATCCCTGGCCAGGAAATGTGCGTGAGCTACGCAATCTCGTGGAGCGACTGGTAATTGTCTGCCCACAGGCCCGCATCGAGCCCCACCACCTGCCGCCCGAGCTCTTCCGGGGGGCGGCACAAAGTCCCGAGCATCCCTACTCGACCCTGCACGAAGCGCGCAGCGCCTATGAGCGGGAATTTATTTTGCGAAAATTGCAGGAGCACCGCTGGAATATGACGCAGACCTCGTCCGCTCTGGGCCTGGAACGCAGCCACCTTTACCGCAAGATGAAGTCTTTAGGAATTGCCGCGCCGGAATAAATTGTTTGTAGGAAGCTGCAGCTTTTTTCAGACATCCTCTGGACCAAAACCGTCATGCGCCTCCGCGCTCTTCTCCAACGCTTCGAGCTGCGCGTGCCAATCCAATTCCCGAATGCGTTGCGGATTTTCGCGCCAGTCCGGAACCACTTTCACGAACAATCCAAGATAAATCTTTTTGTCGAACAACTCTTCGAGCTCCTTGCGCGCTTCCGTGCCAATTTTCTTGAGCATCTCTCCTTTACGCCCGATGAGAATCTTTTTCTGCGAATCTCGTTCGACGTTCATCGTGGCTTCAATGCGGAGCAATTTGGGAAGGTCTTCGTACTTCTCCACTTTCACAGAGAGCGCGTACGGCACTTCGTGATACATGGACTTGATCGCTTTTTCTCGCACGATTTCGGCGGCAAGAAATCGCTCCGGCTGGTCCGTCACTTGGTCTTCGGGAAAGTACGGCTCGCCTTCGGGAAGTAATCGCAGAATCTCAGTGAGCAGATCGTCGCAGCCGCTCCCCTTAAGAGCGGAGATTGGCACGATCGCGGGGAATTCGAACGCTTTGTGGTACGCCTCGATAAGTGGCAGCAGTTTCTCCTTCGGAAGACCGTCCACTTTGTTCAATGCCAGGATCGTTTTTCCGCGGAACCGCTTCGCGCGATCGAGGAGAAAGTCGTCCGCATGGGGCTGGGTACGGCTTGCGTCAACCATGAGCAGCAGAACGTCGATGCCTTCCAGGGCGGCGGCCACTTCATGCATCATTTGCCGCCCCAGCGCCGAGTCCGGCGAGTGCAACCCCGGCGTATCGATAAAAACGATTTGCCCTTCGGGCCGCGTTACGATCCCCTGGATGCGATTTCGCGTCGTCTGCGGCTTGGAAGTGACAATCGCCACCTTTTGTCCGACCAAGCGGTTCAACAGCGTAGATTTTCCGGCGTTCGGCCTTCCTACGATTGCGACGAATCCGGACCGGTATTTTTCCTTGCGCCCGCTCGTTTCTTCCGCTACGGCGCTTTTTTCTGTCGTCTCTGTCGCGTCTGCAGCCTTTGCGGCCTCTGCGACATGTCTTCTCTTTGGCATCCTGTTACTTTACCACTGGCAACTCCAGTGTACTCTGATGTTCCGCATCATGGACCAGCGTAATGTGCGCCGTCCTCGCGTCCTTCCCGGTTTCCAGAGCCACAACTCCGCCGCTGTTGTAGTTCTTCTCCGTGCCCGGGCTGTTCGGGCAATGTACAAACAGCCGTAGGCGGCTTCCCTTCGCGATGCGCCGAGAGAAAAACGTGAAATTGTCGAAAACGTATTTCTCCGTTTTTCCAGGAGTGACGAACTTTTCCTGCCGCAGCGATTCGCGATAACGCGCACGCATGGTCGCCCCGGTCAAATAAACGGAATCGCCACCCGGCAGGATCTCATAGACATCGGCTTCGAGATCGGTGTCCGGGACATCCATTGCCAGCCACACACTCAATTTCAAGAAGCCAGTTATCTCGGTGGCCTCGCCAAACGCTTCGCTGTGGTAGATCGCCCCGTTCCCGTATGTGTTTAGCAGCGCTCGCTGCGAGGTTAAACCAACTCCATCATCGTCGAGTTCCGCATCCCCCGGTCGCGTATCGAGCGGATCGTAAGTCCATTTGTCGGCGGTGGCGCCTGAAGCGGGCTTCTCTGCGAGCGCGCTGGACTGGAACACGCCATCGGCTTTTCCGTTTGAATCGAGATAGAGCGTGCGCTTCTCGTTCGAGATAGTTTCCAAACTGTCCGCATACTTCCAATTCTCGCCGCCTGATCCCACAACGTAGTACGCCACGCGTTTCTTCAGAAACTCGGGCTTCCGGCCATTCTTCATCGTCCAGTCGTACCACTCGGTGTGCAGCTTGTTCAGATCCAAAACGCTGGCTTCGCCGAATTTCAATCCGCCGACATCGCGCCGAGGAGTCCTGGTCCCCGCGTGATCCCACGGGCCAATTATTAAATAATGATTTTGTTTTGCCTCTGGGGTCCCATACTCCATGTCGCGCTTGTAGTACGTAAAGGCGCCAGGCTGGTCGCCATCGTAATGGCCAGTGATCGTCAGGATCGGAAACTGAATGCGCTTGTATTGTTCCGGAGTTGGCACCATCGCGTCGTAGTAAGCGTCCGGAACGGGATGCTGCAGCCACTTCTGAAACACGGCGGATGGATTTCCCGCGACGCGATCGAATTCCTTAAACGCGAGATGACCGTCATAGTATTCGCGGGACTTCGCTCTCCAAAAAGTAGCGGCACCGAAAAGGTTTGCATTGCTGGTGACTCCGCTCGTAAACGTGAGCCACTGCTCGACATACGTCGCGAAAATGTTGTACTGGAAAGGAAAGTCGACTCCTGGATGAGCAGCGGCAGCGGGGACAATAGTCGCGAGATGCGGCGGAAACTCCTTGAGGACTGTCCATTGATCAAATCCGGCATAAGAGCCGCCCCACATCGTGACTTTTCCGTTGGAATAGGATTGCTTCGCGAGCCATTCTACGACGTCGTAACCGTCTTTTCCTTCATTCACGAACGGCTCGAAGACCCCGCCGGAGTTGCCGCGTCCGCGCACGTCCACCAGCGCGTAAACATATCCATGCTGCGCGAAATACATCGCGCGGTCCGTGTAACTATCACCGATATACGGAGTGAATGTGAAAATAACGGGGAGCGGATCCTTTTGCGCGTGAGGCTGGAACACCGTTGCATTGAGCATTACGCCATCGCGCATCGGTATTTTCACCGCCCAGCGCATGTCTGGAATCGGAGTTGCGGGTGCGGCAGCCTCTTGAGCCAGACTTCGACTGGCCGACGTGCACATACACAATGCCGTCAGCAGAATCATTCGATGCACAATTTGGTAGCTTCTCATCCAACTATCCCCCGCCGGAGCGCCGGCCATCTATTTACAGCACAATCGTTCGAGCACACGGATGGTATCGTGTAAGCAAGGGATTTCCTACAACCAGAAACAAACGTTTCTTCGGGAAAACAAACGCGAGTGAATTACTAAGGGGCTTTGGCAGGCGCAGCCGCGACTCGCTTTCGAATCCGGAGCCGCAGCACTTTTCTTTGGTTCGCTTCGAGCACTTCGAAGCGGAACCCTTCCAAATCGACTTTGTCGCCGGGCGCGGGAACTTTGCCCGAAACATGGCTCAGCAATCCAGCGATGGTCGTAACCGTCTCATCCGCGTCCTTGCCGAAGTTCACGCCCAATAATTCCTCAACGTCTCGAATGGCCATGCTGCCGCGCATGACCAGCCCTCCGTCGGCTTCGCGAACCACATCCGGCGCGGGAGCTTTTCCGCCATTCCATCTCTCGCCGACTATTTCTTCGACAAGGTCTTCGACAGTCGCAATCCCCGCTACTGAACCATGCTCATCTATGATCACAGCCAGCGGCTGGCCCTTCTGCCGCATTTCGCGGAGCAATTCGGACCCTGCCTTTGTTTCCGGCATGAAGAGTACGGGGCGCACCAACTCGCGCACTCTTCGCTTCGGCAAATCCTGATCGGCAATGTGCAGCAAGTCCTGTGCGTGAACCACTCCAAAAATATCGTCCAGTGATTTTTCGTACACCGGCATCTTCGAAAATTTCTTCTCTACAAACTTTGCGTGGAGTTCTTCGAGTGTGGCGTCAGCCGCGATAGCGATAATATCGGGCCGCGGCGTCATGACTTCGCGCACGCGCTTGTCGCTGAATTCCACGACCTGTTCGATCAGATCCGCCTGATCCGCCGCGATGATGCCTTCTTCCTCCGCCGCATCCACCAGCGCTTCGATCCTTTCCTCAGTTCGTTGTTCTTGCGTCATCTCCGGCTCTTGTTCCGAGATGCGCGCCAGAGACTCCGCACCTTCGAGGAACACGCGCACGGGCCACACAATCCACATCGCCGCCCGGACGAACGGTAACAAAGGCAGCAGCCAGCGGCCCGTCGTGCGGTACAGCAGCATGTCCGGGATAAAGTGCATGGCGATAACGACTTCCAGCGTGAGGAACACGCAAAATTCTATCAACGATTCCCACGTGCCCGTGACGAAGTAAAACACGCCGCGCGTTGTCTCAAGCACCAGAAACGCCAACCAAAAGTGACCCAGAATGCGAAATGTACGCCCGCCGCTGCGCCGCTTGATGCGCAGCTTAGGTTCGATTTCCGTTTCAAAAATTTCCAAATGCTCGTGGACGCGCCCGGTGTTCATGCGCCCGAGTTCGCGATAAATCAGCGTCAGGTAGGAAAAAATGGGCAAGCCGAAGGCGAGGAGGACAACTCCCAGAACGTAGACCCATCTAAACGTGTTCATGCCAGCCCGAATCTCCGCCGCATTTTTTGCTCGATGCGATCCATCTCGCCGCGGTCGCTTTCGTGATCATAGCCCAGTAAGTGCAGGACACCATGCAGGATCAGTACGCGCAACTCGTTGTTCAAGCTTCGTCCATTCTTCTTCGCATAACGTCGTGCCGTCGCCGGCGCAATGGCAATATCCCCCCAATAAGTCCCCGCGATTCGCGACTCCTCCTTTAGGCGAGTTTTCTCCGTGTCCTCTGTGTCCTTTGCGCTCTCTGTGTAAATCTTTTTTCTTCGCCCAGCAGAATCCCGTCGCTTCTTCTCCGCAGGAAACGACAATACGTCCGTAGGCCCCTTCTTTTTGCGAAAGGTCTCATTCATCCGCGCGATCTCAGCATCGCTTACCAGGCAAACCGTGACGTCCGAATCTCCCAGATTCAACTCGTCTTCCACGCGGCGCAAAAAGGCTTCGAGGGGCACCCGCGCGACGCGGACCGCACGCTGGCGGTTCAAAATCATGCTGGCTGATTTTCTTTATTTGGATCTTTCCCGGTTTCTCGAGTCGCAATTATCGTTTTGCCGCCCGCCGCAGCCCCTCCGGCATTGACGCCGCGCTGGGGGTGCACCATGTCGTATTCCTCATAAGCGCGGATGATCTGCTGCACCAGATTGTGCCTGACGACATCTTTCTCGCCGAACTGCACCACGCCAATGCCTTCGATCTTTCCGCACACTTCGAGCGCCTCGATCAACCCGGATTTTTTGCCTTGCGGCAAGTCGATCTGGGTGGTGTCGCCCGTAATCACCGCTTTCGAATTGAACCCCAGCCGCGTCAAAAACATTTTCATCTGTTCGCTGGTGGTATTCTGCGCTTCGTCGAGAATTACGAAGGAATCATTCAGGGTACGGCCTCGCATAAAAGCGAGCGGCGCAACCTCGATGATTCCCTTCTCGAGAAACCTCTCCAACTTGTCCGCATCCAGCATGTCGTAGAGCGCATCGTATAGCGGCCTCATATAAGGATCGATCTTCTGCTGAAGCGTTCCCGGCAAGAAACCGAGCCGCTCGCCGGCTTCCACCGCAGGCCGCGCCAAAATAATGCGGTTCACCTGCTTCGTAAGCAGCGCACTGACCGCCATGGCCACCGCGATATACGTCTTACCCGTTCCGCCTGGTCCGATGCCGAACATCATGTCGTGCTTCTCGATCTCTTCCATGTACCGCTTCTGGCTGGCGTTTTTGGGTGTGACCTGTTTCTTGCCGAACGAGCGCGTCCGAACCGGCTCGAACATCCCGCGCGGCGATTCGTGCGGCTCTTCCGTAGAGATGCGCATGAGCGACTTTACTTCCGTGCTCGAAAGCGACCGCCCGTGCCGCGTCAAGTGGTTGTATTCCTCGACGATTTTCACCGCATGATCGACGCTCTCTTGCTCGCCTTCGATCGTCAACCGCGTGTCGTGCAGGTGCGTGCGCACGTGTAGCGAGTCCTCCAGCAAGCGCACATTCTCGTCGAGCGTGCCGAAGAACGGTTCAATTTTTCCGGATATGTGAACGGTACGTCGCATCCAAGTGGAAGGTCTGCCTGTTAAAGAAGCCGGATGGCCGATGGGATTCCTCCTCGCGATCGGTGACCGTGTTGCAGTCAACTCAGGAAGAAACTGTTTACACCCTAACGCACCCCCGCCCCTCGGTCAAGTTACGCGCTCGTTACAATCGCTACTCCCCTGGGCCTCTCCGGCAATGCATTCCCGCATCTAAAGTCTCTGCAGCCTACGTATCTCAAAATTTCTAGCAGGCGCGGCCGTGCCGCTCGATACCCCTCTCGTAACCTGTACTCTGGTACGAACGCGCTATGGCACTAGACCCCTCGTAACGAGAAGATGCCAATCGACGCTAGTACGGAAGGGTTGCTGATAGTTCCAATCACTGAGGGGTGAGTAAAAAAATGAGACGCAAACTCTTGGTTCTAGGCACTTTCGCAGGTTTGGCAGCCGCTCTGCCTACTTTGGCGGCAGAAAACTCCGGAACCGCTGCTTCTCCGGCGGCAGGCACGCTTCGCGGCACCGTGGTGTGCCGCGGCGTTGAAAATGTTCCCGTTACCGCCGACGCCGAACAGGGTCTTCCTATGCAACTGGTCGCACGCCTGAATTGCGGCGATGAAGTGGCTGTGCTTTCGGACTCCGAAGGCTACACCGTGAATATTCGCACGGCGGACGGCAAGGATGGCTACGTGGCGCGGATGTATCTGTCGGAAGGCCCTGCGAAATCTTCAAAGGATCGCCACTCTACCGAAGCTGTCGTGGATAATGGCATCGCGCGCTGGCAGTCTGGCGCTCCTGGTAGCGACCAGTTTTTCAGCGGCGGCTCGGTCGTCGAATCGCTGACGGCCAACGGCATCACGGTGCAGGTTTCTCTGCAGGATACCGGCTGGAAGCTTCGCGCCAACGTCGCAATCGCCAACGAAGGTGCGCAGAGCGTCCACTACAACCCCGCCGGCTTTACTCTGGACGAGTTGAAGCCGCGGCTTCGCACGCTCACGTATCAGAATCCTAAAGAGCTCGCCAAAGCGATGACGCATCAGGTTTATTGGACGAATTCGAGCGCGACCGCACCCGCATCGGCAACGTACATGAATGCCTCTTATAAGACCGCGGCCTACGTCCCAGCCACGCCGAACTATTTGGCGGAAGCAACGCAGCAAGTGCAATCGGCGGTGCTCCAGCAAGGGAACGTCGGACCGAAAGAAAAAGCTTCCGGCGTCGTATGGTTTGAACGCGACAAGAACTCACAGCAGCTTAACTTGAGGATCTTTGTGGGAGATCAGATCTTCGAATTTCCGCTTTCCTTCCCTCAACACTAATCAACAAAGAGGCAACACCGCGCCCAGCGCACGTTCACCCCAGCGTGCGCTACAAGGCGCAAATGCAACTCCCGCCCCGGCGCTCCGCCACCCCTCGGAGCCCGGGGCTTCTTCTTGCTGGTAGCTCTTGACTGAGTCTTTCTAGCGGCCGCAATACGCCCCGTCATTTAGTTATCGTTGACTCGGCAAAAACTGGCGAGTATCTTCCCTCCGTAGTAAGAACCCATCTCCGGAGGGACAAAATGCATGTGATAACACGGAGGAAATTCTTCGGATTCGGACTTGGAGCAGCAGCCGCAGCAGGAGTAGTTCCCCTCAGCTTGGCCCCGCCTGCGCATGCGGCTCCAACCGACCTAAACACCCAGCCAGACAATGCAATTGCTTTTTTTGGATCCATCGACAAGGCGCTCGACTTCCAAAACAGCATGATGGACGCCTACGCCAGAGGCGAAACGGTCCGCCTGACCCAGAGTTACGCCGATCAGTCCGGACTCGAATCGACAGCCTTCACCTACGACAACGCTGTCTCTATCCACGCCTACCTGCTGAATGGAAGCCGCGACTCGCTAGCTCGCGCTGAGGTTCTAGGTCAGGGCCTTATCTACGCCCAAGCAACCAATTTCCCATTCAACGACGGCCGCTTTGCGCAAGCCTATTTCGTCAATCAACCTTCAGCCACCGGCGCCTTCATTACTCCCGCAGCCTTTCCTTTCTTTTTCTACACTAGCGCGGTCGGCGACCAGTCGTGGGCAGGCATGGCGTTGGCGCAGCTGTATCTCCGCACTCACAACAACAGCTATCTCACTGCGGCTCTCAACGTCGCAAACTGGATCGTCACCAACACCTTCAACACACTCGGACCCGGCGGCTACTCCTTCGGCACCAACATCAACCAGTTCAATCAATCCGTGCCCTCCACCAACGGGAAATCCACGGAACACAACATCGACACCTACGCGTTCTTCACTATGCTCGATCAGCTCACAAATCACGGCACCGCCAATAATGGCACGCCCTGGAAGGTCCTCGCCGCGCACGCCCTCAGCTTCGTGACCGCCATGTACAACGCCGCGGGCGGCTACTTCTTCACTGGAACGCTGGGTGATCAGATCACAGTCAACCCCTCTCCGATCCCCGAGGATTGTCAGACCTGGTCCTATCTCGCCCTGCTCGACAATCGCTTCAAGCACACCATCGACTGGGCTATCGCCAATCTGCAAGCCACCGATACCGCTGCGTCTCTCAACAGCAACCTCACCGGAAGCGAGTCCTTCACCGGCATGGTCTTCGATACCGCCAGCCTTGCCCCAACCATCCCGGGCTCCGATCCCAATGCCGTCTGGCTCGAAGGAACCTCGCACACCATCGCCGCGCTCATCGCGCGCTCCATTGCCGGCGCAGATAGTGTGCGTGACCGCGTCCAGGACCTGCGCGCCGCAGTAGAGTTCGTGGATACCTGCGAAAACGCGCAAGCACAACTGGGCGCAGGACAAACCGTCAACGGCGCCGCCATTCCGCTCGGCCAAGGGCTCGTCGCCTCCACCAGCCAAATGGACACCGGCTTCGGCTTCACCTACGGTCCCTCAAAACACATCGGCGCGACAGGTTGGTACCTGATTGCTGCCCGCGGCGGTAACCCATTCCGGCTAGGCGACTTGACTCTTGGTCTCTAGAAGGTAGGGAGTCCGGTCAGTGTTAGGTGGACGCTACTCACTTTTCCTACTCAGTCTGCCGGCGCAGCGCGCGTTTTGGCCCATTGACGGATGGATTCGACTTCTTCAGAACGAGTTACGCTGAGGGGTTGCGTCGCGCGAATCTCGGACAAGAGAACATCCGTGGTCAATTGTTGTTTTTGTGTGAACGCCGTGTAGAGTCCCGCAACAATCAGCTGTTCGATTTCCGCGCCGGAAAAGCCTTCGCTTCCCGCGGCGAGTTTCGGCAAATCGAACCCAGTTATGTCGCGTCCACGCTTTTTCAAATGCAGTTCGAACAGCGCCTCGCGGACTTCGGCATTCGGCAAATCCACAAAGAAAATCTCGTCGAACCGGCCCTTGCGCATCATTTCCGGCGGCAAGACGGTGATGTTATTCGAGGTGGCCGCCAAAAAGACGCCGCTCTCGCGGTCTTGCATCCACGTCAATAGCGTCGCCAGCAATCGCTGCGACAAGCCCGCGTCCGCGTCACCACTCGAACCTGCCGACGCAAATGCCTTCTCGATCTCGTCGATCCACAACACCATCGGCGCGAGCTTCTGCGCCAGTTCCAGCGCTTTGTGCAGCTTCTTTTCACTCTCCCCCACAAACTTGTCGTACAACGCTCCGGCGTCCAGACGCGCCAGTTCAAATCCCCATTCGCCAGCCACGGCGCGCGCAGCCAGACTCTTGCCGCAACCTTGCACTCCCGTAATCAAAATTCCCTTTGGCGGAACGAGCCCGAATCGCTGCCCTTCCGGCGTCAACGCGCTCTTGCGCTTCGCAATCCATTCGCGCAAACGCTTTAGCCCCGCGACATCACTAAAAGACGCATCGCGCCGAACGCTCTCAATCAAGCCGTCGCTTCGTAGCGCCTGACGCTTTGCATCGAGCACGTCATCCAGCAGCCCGGCATCGGCGCGACCCCGCGTGAGGATGCACATTCGCAATGTGCGCAGGGCCTCTTCGCCGGAAAGCCCGCCAAGGTTTCGCGCGACTTGTCCCATCTCCGCAACATTTAGTAAGACAGGGATGCGCTGCTCCCGGTTGACTTCCGCAAGCACACTCTTCACACCCGGCAATAATTCTTCCGCCGTTGGTAGGCCCAGCTGAAATGGCGCCGCTTCGGCCGCAAGTTCCGCCGGTAACTGCAGCGAGGCGGCCGAGATAACGATTGCACGCCGCACGGTGCGAAATTTTTCCGCCAAGTCCCGCAAGCGCCGGCAGATGCGGTCGTTATCGCAGTAGCGCGCAAAATCCTTAAGCAAAAAGATGGCGTCGCCTTGAATCAAAGGAATGTTCGCCAGCGCCTGCTCGGGCTGTTCGGTGTTGTAAATCGCGGCGCCGTGGAGCTTCGCCAGTCCGGCCGTGACGCTCCACTCATAGAGTGGTACTCCCAGCTCTGTCGCGATCTCTAATACCAACTGCTCGAAGCGCTCTTCTTCCGGCGTCTCGACAGTGATAATCGGGTGCCGCGAGTTCACCAGCAACCGCAACTCATCGTGCTTGTTGGGTTTAGCTGTCGCACCGGTTGCGCCACCGTGCACACTTGTTGCGCTCGGGCCCGCCGCTCTCGGGGACGGCGGCGGTGGAGGCACGTTGGACGGCCCTTTCAGCTCGTTTGACAAAGCTTCATGCCTCGTTTAACGTTAAATGTTTGAGTGATACCTAAAAGGAGCAATAGATGGCCCAGGGACAGGCTACCAAAATCAAGAAGAAGAAAAAGTCGGTTTTAAAGCGTGCGGCACAATCTCGTCAACGCGCCGAAGTGAATCGCGCTAACCGCACCCGGGTCCGGACTTTGATGCGCCGTTTGCGCACGGCGATTACCGCTGGTGATCCGACCGCGGCGGGCAACCTTCTACATCCGACAATGTCCGCGATCGACCAAGCCATCACCAAGGGCGTGCTGCACGAGAACACCGGCAACCGTTACAAGTCGCGACTAACCGTCGCCTTCAACGGCGTCAAAGCCAAGACCGCGAAGTAAAATTCCAAGCACCAAGTCGATTCGTCTTGTAGGGGCGGGCCTCGGCCCGCCCTTCTTATTTTCTGCGTGGATTCGAGTCCTGGAGCGCCCAGTATCGCGGTTCAATTCACGGTCATCTCACCGCAACGCAACCTCGTTGTAATGTGCGCAGTTCACCCTCTCCGTGCCCATTCGGGCGCTCACGACAATCATTCGACAGAGGAGAATGCATGCAATTGAAGAAAACGGTCTCGAATTGCTTCCATGCACTTCGAGCAGCATTGTTTGCCGTAACCGTGATCCAATTCAGCCTTGGTGGCCCGATAGCGACCACCGCCAACGCTGATGAACACGGGCACACTGCCTCACCCATCAAGCACGTGATCGTAATCGTTGGAGAGAATCGAAGTTTCGATCATATTTTTGCCACCTATGAACCAAAGGACGGCGAATCCGTCGACAATCTTTTGTCCAAGCACATCGTCCATGAGGACGGCACACCCGGCCCCAACTATTCGTTCGCCCATCAATATGCGGCGGATGCCACCGACAGCGCCTCGTATCAGCTGGCGCCCAAGAACAAGAAGCTCTTCTCGCCCCTGCCTGCGCCGCTTACTACCTATCAAAGCGACGTTTGCGTAGACGATTTCTTTGTTGCCAGCGGAGCCTGCACGCTTACTCAAGCGATGGACTCCGAGGACGGCTTGGCTACAAGCTACTACCCCTCCATGCTGATCGGCGGCTCCGGTTTGCCTAGCGGGGTGCCGGATTCCCGGATCACGGGGGTTCATAGTTCTGCGCCTTACAGCACCCTTCCTCCGGGGCCATTTCAACTCACAAATTCAAAATCCACCGACACTTTTCCCTACACTTCCTACGCCCAAAGCCCGGTACACCGCTTCTATCAGATGTGGCAGCAATTCGATTGCGACGCTTCTCACATCTCGAAGGCGCATCCCAACGGCTGCCTCGCCGACCTCTTTGCGTGGACTGAAGTGTCCGTCGGCTCCAACAACAATGGCAAGCCCCAACCGGCTGGCTTCGGTTTCGACTACTCCCCAACCGGCAAAACAACCGGCGAAGGCGCCACGACCATGGGCTTCTACAACATGCACCAGGGCGACGCCCCTTATACAAAACATCTGGCTGACAATTACGCTCTTAACGACAACTACCACCAGCCCGCCATGGGCGGCACTGGCTTGGACAGCATCATGCTCTTCTTCGGCGATGCGATCTATTACACGGACGGCAACGGTAACGCCGCCACTCCTCCACACAATCAGTCGGTACCTGGTTTTGGCGGCCCTGTCGACGAAATTGAAAATCCCAATCCTCAGCAGGGCACCAACAACTTTTGGATCCAGGACGGTTATGGCGGATTCGGCAATCTCGGCAATTCGACGGGTGTGTATGGCGGCGGTTCTTACACGAACTGCTCGGACTCCACGCAACCCGGGGTTGCCCCAATTCTGGCCTATCTTGCTTCGCTACCCCGTCCGGTCGAACCCAAGTGCGATCCGAACCACTACTACCTGCTAAACAACTACAACCCAGGTTACTTTGGTGACGGCAGCAATGCGTCCACCGACACCAACTCCCACAATACGCCGTTTACGATTCCGCCGACGAACCAGCGCAGCATCGGCGACGTGCTTCTGGAAAACCACATCTCCTGGAAGGGCTACAACGACCAGTGGAATCAGTACGTCGGGCTAAACGGATTCCCCCCTGACCCGTATCAGCTGAACTACGAAACCCCCGCGGGCGTTGGAGCGGACAGCGATCAATACTGCAACATCTGCAACGGCTTCCAATACCAGTCGCAGATCATGACCAACACGAAGATCCGCACCGAGCATCTTGTGGACACCGTTGACCTCTACAAGGACATCGCGAATGGCACATTGCCGGCCGTTTCTTTCGTAAAACCCAGCGGCTGGGTCGACGGCCATCCGGCGTCCTCGAAGTGGGACCTGTTTGAGGGCTTCGTCAAGAAGATTGTGGATGCTGTGAAGGCCAACCCAGAGCTTTGGGAGAGCACGGCGATCTTCATCACTGTCGATGAAGGCGGCGGCTACTATGACTCCGGCTATTCGCAACATCTCGATTTCTTCGGAGATGGCACCCGCATCCCGCTTCTCGTAGTTTCGCCGTATACCAAGCCTGGGCACATTTCCCATCAATATTCCGACCACGTCTCCGTTCTAAAATTCATCGAACGGAACTGGAACCTGCCCACCATCACGGGCCGCAGCCGCGACAATCTGCCCAACCCCAAGACCGATTGGGATAACCCGTACGTTCCGACGAACAGCCCTGCCCTTGGCGACCTGTTCGACATGTTTGACTTCAGCCACCACGATGGTGATCACGACGGCGACGATCACTAAAACCCTTTGTCGGTCAAAAAAAGGGGCGGCCGGACAACCGGTCGCCCCTTTCTGTTTTCTGGATTCGCTTCTCTGCGATCTCTGAGTTCTCTGTGACCTCTGTGTGAGATCTTTTTCTTTCTTTCGGTAACTTATCTTGCGGACGCGGCTGTAGCGGCAGTTGCCGATAGCTCGGTGACCAAGAATTCCATTACCGTCCGCGGGTCCTTGCCGCCCTTGAGGCGGTCGTCGGCTTCTTGCAGCGCGAGCAGGCCGCCAAGCAGCTGCGCTTTAGGAATTTTGCGGGAGGCTTGGAGGGCAAGCTCCGCTTGTTCGGGGCGCATTCCCAGCGCTCGCGCTGCCTGGTAGCCGTTCGATACACCTTTCAGTTCGCTGGCCTCGATCAGTTTGCGGTACATCCAAGCCATCGCGCCGACCATGGGCAACGGCTCCTCGCCATCGCGCAGCAAGCGATCGAGAAACTCCAGCGCCTTTGCGGGCTTCCTCGCCGCCAAAAGGTCCGCTAACTCCCAAACCGTCGTCGTCTTTTCGGAGATTACCAGGGAGCTCACGTCATTTCTGCTGATGAACTTCTTATCGCCCGCGTGCGTTGCCAGCTTGACGATCTCCGTTTTCAAGCGCATCAAGTCCGCCGCAACGAACTCTGCCAGATCCTCGGCGGCCCCTTTCTCAAACTCGACGCCTTCCTCTTTCCCGATCGTTCGGGCAAAAGCGACCGCAGCCGCTAACCGCTGATCAGGATTCTCCCCAAGATCACACGACACAACCAGCGTCTTTTCCGCGAGCAACTTCCCAAACCTCATCCGCTGATCCAGCCCCGTCGCTTCCACCACAAACACAGTGAACGGCGCGGGATTCTCGAGATATGCGCCGAGCTGCGCGACAGTTTCTTCGCGGTTTTTCTCTCCGAGCTTTTCAATTGCCTCCGCGTCTTCGAGGAATACAACCTGCTGCGGCGAAAGCATCGCCATCGTTTGCGACTGATCCAGCGCAGCCTGCGTTTCGCCGCGGCCTGCCGAGTACCGCGAAACCGCCCAAGTCCGCGCCGCTTCCGGCACAAATCGCTCGATCAACTGTTTGCGGCATTCATCTCGCAAATAAGGCTCTTCACCGAGCAGCAGCATCGCGGGAATTTTCTTCCCGCTTTCCAGCTGCGCCAGCAACTCTTGCGGAGAAACCTGCGCCATCTAAACTCCCGTAGCGCCGGGCTTTAGCCCGGCAGATTGATCCTGGATCTCAAGCCGCATCTACGCTCTCCCAAGCGAAAGAGCCCTTACCTAATAATTCTCCATGACCGCAGCCACCAGCCGCACTGCAAAATCCTGTGCTAACCGGTCCAACGCAGGGTCTCGCTCCTCGAAAAAATTCTTCAGAGTGGTCGTGTCGATGGAATTGGTCGTGCTAGCCGATATCTCGTACTCGTTCCGGAACACAAAACTGTCCGTGTGATACAGAACTTTCTGCGTCGAAGTCTCCGTGAACGTCACTTCGCACTTCACGGTCACAAGCATCGTCGTCGCGCGCCCGGTCGTCGTATCGAACAGGAGCGGCACCGCCTCCACGCTCAAGACCTTGCCTCTCAACACCGCGTCGCCCTCTTCGGGATTCGACACCACTCGGTACGACGTCTTTGCCAAAAACTCGTGCACCGTCGCCGCCGTCAGCTTTTGCTCCAGCCGGTAACTGGTCGTCTTATTCTCCAGCGCCGGAACGGCAATCACGTGAATAGTTTTCGGCAAGGTCGAGCTGTGCCCCGCAACATGATATCCGCAACCTGCAATTGCCACGGTCGCCGCCATCGTCATCCACAAAATTCGAGACCCACTCATGGCAGCATCTCCGCAAGCTTCACGGCATTAGCCGCGGGCATACGTATGTTATCGGCCGCACCCCATAACCACCACGCACCGGGCCGCGCCGGATCTTCCTCGGGCTTCGCCAAGTGGGCCACTCTCTCACCCGCCACGCTCACATTGCTCGGACCCACTTCTCCATCTTGCTGAATCACAAACCCTGCCCCCTCGCACGCCGCAACGACCTGCTCAATCTTCGTTCCAGGCGCAAGCTCCGCGTACACCGAAAACGCTGTGCCATAAAACACCGGAGCATGGATCACTTGCAACGCAGGCATAACCGCTTGCTTGCCGACGCAGGCCGTTGTTTCCACACGCAATCGTTCTCGCACGACATCCAGTTTCTGCTTACTCGCAGGACCAAACCGGTCCAGCAAATTAAATGCTACCTGCGTGTCAAACACCGGTTGCCCCATCCCTTGAAAAGACAAGAGTTGTCCCGTCTGACTCTCAAGCTCTTCGATGCCCGCTCGCCCGGCCTCGGATACGGACTGAAAACAGATCACGACCAGATTCGACGCACCAATCTTGAACAGACCTAACGCTAGCGAAGCGGCCACACTTCCTGCTGCCGAAGGAATCGAATAAACATCCGCGTCGTTTGGAAATTCTCTTCCCTGCAACGAATCAAGCTTGGGAAACCAGCTTATCGTTCCCGTATCGCTCGCCGTTGCGCCTGACAAGTCGATTATTTTCGCGCCAGAAGCGCGCGCGGCCGACAGGTTTGCACGCGTGAACTCCGCCGAGCCCGCGAAAAATACCTTTCCCGCGCGATCGAACGTGCCTTCTTCCACGGGCCGAATCAATGCCGGCTCGCCACCAGCCTCCGTCAACGTTCCGGCCGCGATTTCTTCATCCACCAATCGGAACTCGGCCCCCGCAAATCGGCTCTCTTCGAGCAGCGAACGCAGTTCCGCTCCCAGCAGTGACGAAGCACCCGCAATCACGATTCGGTTGGATCCCCGTTCAAGCGATGGCATGAATCACACGGCTCGGGAGACCCGGCGATGACGGAAGAGACGCACGATATGCAGGGCCACGCCCGCAGTCGCATAGGTGCAAGCGAAAATCACCAATGCATATTCTGAAAACCTCCAGATCACCGCCACCAGGAGGCCGACAGCAACGATGGTCAGCGACGGCTGTTTGCGCGTCCACGGAATGTCTTTGAAGCTATAGTAGCGGATCGTGCTGGTCATTAATGCGCCCAGCGTGCCAGCAAGTGCTATCCATGCGACCGACCAGCGCCAGTCGTGCAAAGGAGATTTGAAGCCGTGCACGAGCGAGGCGATAACTCCCGCAGCTGCAGGTGTAGGCATGCCCACAAAATTCTTTGATCCCCCGGGCGCCATGCCTTGCACGTTGAATCGCGCCAGCCGCCACGCGCAGCAGATGAGAAACGCAAGGCAAAGAACCCAGCCCAATTGGCCAATCAGCTCGACGCGCTGCGAGCCCTGATCGGGCAAGCTGCGTACGCCCCAGACATAAGCCATCACAGCAGGCGCAATCCCGAAACTGACGACGTCAGCCAACGAGTCGAATTGCACGCCAAATTCTGTGTTCGTGCCGGTCATACGGGCCACGCGCCCGTCGAGCGAATCAAATAGAATCGCCAACCCGATGGCTCTGGCCGCGTGATCGAAGTCTTCCCAGCCCCCGGCCAGCGACGCGACAACCGCGTAATACCCACAAAGCAGGTTTGCGCCCGTAAAAAGGCTGGGCAGTAAAAAAATCCCTCGTCTCAATCGTGGATTGCGGATGCGCCTGCCTGCAAAGGGCATCTCGTGCTGTTCGATGGGGCCCATGAGTTAGTTTTGCTTTCCTACCGGAGTAGCGTTCGCGTCCGAAGCCAAATCTTGCAGTTCGTTCAAATGTGAGTTTGCTGCTTTCGGCAGCCAGCTGGCTAGCACACTGGACCCGCCCTTCACATTCTCTCCCACTCTAACAAGTATCTCCGCGTCCTTCGGCACCCACACATCCACTCGCGAACCAAATCTCACTAGGCCGATTCTCTCGCCTCGCGCCACTCGCTCTCCTTCTTGCTTCCAACTCACCACGCGCCGCGCAATCAATCCCGCAATCTGCTTAAACACCAACTCTCCGGCATCCGTCGAGAGCGTAAACACATTTTGCTCGTTTTCCATCGAAGCCCGCTCGCGCATCGCCGCAAGAAATTTTCCCGGCCGGTATTCCATCCGCGTGATAACGCCCGCTGCTGGCGCTCGATTGACGTGCACGTTCCATACTGCCAGAAAAATGCTGATTCGCTTCCCGGGCCGTCCCGCGTATTCCTCATCCGTTACGACCACCACCCGCCCGTCTCCCGGTGACACTATCGCCCCACGCCCGTCAGGAATCACGCGCTCCGGATCACGGAAAAACGAAAAAACGAATAGCGCCAGACACACCAGAACGACCGCAACTACCGTCCACTGCGCCAAATACGCCACGCCGCCCAGCGCAAGAAGCGGCAACCCAAAGTAATAGCCCTCTTTGACCATGCCTCTGAGAATATACCTCATCAGCCTCGTCCGCACTGTGAACGCGCGGGCAAGCAGGGCCATTCTACGACAGAATTTTCGGGATAGCGGGCGTTATTGCGTGTACTGCGCCCGCGCACGTTGAATACGCAGGGCAATCCGCTCCATCTCATCTTTACAGTGGAGCTTCATCTTCTTTAGCTTGATTTCTTCCAGGAGGTCTTCCGAACTGAGGAAACTAGAGGTAGAGATTCGGTGCAGTTCTGCTTCGTATTTCGAGTGCTGCTCGGCCAGACGCTGATACTCGGCGTCTGTGTCGAGGAGTATGTCCCGAGGTGCCCGCTGTGCTGTTGCCATGCGTCCTCCTGACACTGCGCGAATTGGATTGTGAATACTACATGAACGAACGATATCACTCGGAATGGCGGCGTCAAGAGGCAACCTGTGGGAATTTGGTTCTAGTCCCCCAGTTTCTTTCCCATCGTAATCGCCGCTTCCTCCGGGTCTCTATAGTAGCCCTTCCGATAACCCATTTTCGAAAAGCCGAATCTTTCATAGAATGCGATCGCTCCGAGATTCGATTCCCTTACTTCCAGGAACAGATTCTTGACTCCTCTCGATCTCGACCCATCGAACGCTGCGGAAACGAGCGCTCCGCCATGTCCTTGCCGTCTGTACTTTGGCGCCACTGCGAAGGTGAAGACTTCTGCCTCGTCCGCTACTTCTCGACCCATCAGAAATCCTGTAACTTCTCCGCCGCTTTCGCTGACCAAGGCAAGCGGTCCGCTCCACTCCGGCGACCGCTCATAGGAGTCCTTCTCTAAGGCTCCTGCATGCGGAGATTCTCTGAGGATCTCTCGTACAGCGTCAGCGTCTCCCAATGCAAATGGCCGGATACGGCAGGGGCGCTTGGCCTCATCGGACACGTTTGCTTGGATCCTTCCAGAAAACTTCCGCGTCGGGCCGCCGCACATATTCCGCATCCAACTTCAGCACATCCGTCAGCCGACCTTCCAGCGATCGCACCCGTCCGATTTTTCCGATCGCCGGAGCAAGGACCTTGGAACAGACCGCAACACTTTCACCAGTTCTGAGGCGAGCCTGCCATGCCTCTTGAACCGTCATCTTCTCTGGGTCCATCGAAATCCAGTTCACTCGTTCCTTCTGAACGCGCTGCCCAACCCAACTAAGGAAGTCCGCCGGGGCCGCGACCATCTCCTCTTCCACTAAACCAACGGCCTCCCCTTGTCTGCGAAAGAGTCCCGCGTACAACTGATCCCGATGCGCATCAAAAAATGCCCCAACGTACTCGCTCCCGCTCGGCGCTTCAGACGCCATTGCCTCTAACCTCGATACATTCGCGATTCCCTTGCCATATACTTCGCTCCACGCTTTCACAGTCGTCAAACCCATCCGCACTCCTGTAAACGAACCAGGTCCCGATGCCACCGCAAACAACTCCACGTCTCGCATCTCAACTCGCGCAGACTTTAGAGCTTCCTCCACGGCAGGCAGTAACCATATCGAATACTCCGTCGTGCCCTCATGCGCGATCGTCTTCAAGACCTCTTCGTTTCGCAGCACGGCCACACTTCCCCGGGAGTCGCACGTATCGAGCGCAAGAATGATCACGCCGGCATTCTACCGCACAGACGCTGCAATTTCTGAAGTCACACCCCACTAACACCCCAAAACTACGTCTGAAACACACGTTTCAGCACAATTTTGCCCCGAATCTGCAAATTTATCGCTCACCTACCAATTCCTTATCTTGCAAACTGCCTTAGCAATTCGACTGCCAAATACAAATCTAATTTTCCCTAACCTTATGATTCCACAGGATATATCTTGACTCTTGCAACACACACATTTAAACTCTGTAAGTATCTCAG